>Ga0065709_1005346_pt1 | contig 29472 bp, 24 predicted proteins | sample Hoacrofraction14_2_FD_59096 | JGI IMG/M metagenome (GOLD analysis project Ga0065709, IMG submission 59096) | Hoatzin crop microbial communities from Cojedes, Venezuela, sample from fiber fraction 14 v1 | ecosystem: Host-associated > Birds > Digestive system > Esophagus > Crop | place: Venezuela...
CAGTCCAGGCTGGGCCTGGTTAGACCTGATGACCCTCTGTCAAGAGCTGCCCCGACTGGGTCGGGTTTGTCCGGAAGTCAGTTGAATAATTAAATAATTAAATAATAAATTTTTTAACAATGTACACTTTATTTGTAATTTTAATCGTTATTGCAGCACTGCTGATGATCGGCATCGTGCTCATTCAAGAGTCAAAGGGTGGAGGTTTGGCCTCCAATTTCTCCTCCTACAACCAGATTGGCGGTGTGAGAAAGACCACCGATTTCGTGGAGAAAACCACATGGGGTTTAGCCATTGCCATGGTGATTTTAAGTGTGGCTTGCGCTTACGTGGCACCACAGGCCACTGGCGACCAGAGTGTGCTTGAGCGCACAACAACCACCAACCCCACAACCAACCCCACCAACCTGCCCGGTTTTGGCACTGGTGACCAAAATGCAGCACAGCCCGCACAGGCTGGTCAGGCAGCTCCTGCAACAGATGCTAAGGCAACAGACAAAGCAGCAGCTCCCGCAGCCGACGCAAAAGCAGCTCCCGCAGCCGACGCAAAAGCAGCTCCCGCAGCCGACGCTAAAGCAGCCCCCGCAGCCGACGCTAAGGCTGCTCCTGCAAAAGACGCTAAAGCAAAATAATTTGAGTTAGCCGAAAAGCAAAAGAGGATGCGCATCGCGCATCCTCTTTTGCTATATAATTCTAAAAATCTCAAATCTCAAATCTCAAATCTCAAATCTCAATTGTCAGCTTCTTCCTTGCACACGTGCTGCGGTGGAAGTTTGGCGTCGATACCTTTCGCTTTCACTGTCTCGAGCAGTTGGTCGGCGCTTATCTCCTGGCAGAAATAAGTTATAGCCAATGAGCGGCGGCGCGGGTTGACATTCACGTCGTCCACGCTCTTTATCGTCTTGAGCTTGTCTATCGTCTCCTGTGTGGCAGCACTCTCGGGTATCAGATAATATGCGTATGCCACCTTGTCGCTGGTATAATAGTTCACAGGTGTGTAGCCTAAGCCGTTGAGCACTGTGCGTATGCTGTCGCGGCAGGTGCGGTTGGCATCATATCTGATAAAGAAATATTTCTTGTCGAGGTGTGGCGCAAGACTGTCTATGCCTTCCAATTTTCCAAGTCCGTCCATAATGCGGTTGGCGCATTTCTGGCAGTGCATGTCTTCGATGCGCTGTCCGTAGCCTCTTTTAATCACCTCGTCCTTGCTGTATGGGGTGGGGCGGAAGCGTTTGGTGGCAAGCATGCGCGCATTGATGGAGTCGGGGCAGGTCTTTGCCGGGTCGTAACTCACAGTAACCGTGCGCCGCTCTAAATTAAACATCACGTCGTCCACGCCCTCATCCTCGCACAGGGCCACATACACCTTGTGTGCGCAGTCGTCGCAGCGCATGGCTTTCACTCTTACCGTAACGGTATCTAAACTCTCAGTGGCGACTGCGTCGGCCGCCATTGCTGCCAGTGGCGACAACAACATGGAAACCGCCACGGCACTCTTTATAACAAATTCTTTTCTCATAACGGTGCAAAGGTACATAAAAAATATGAAATAAAGGGGCATATTACGAAAAAAAGTATTTTTTACACTTTTTTATCATAAAACTAACGCTAATCAGAAAAAAAATTCGTACTTTTGCAAACAAATTAATGAGAGTAGTTAAATATATCTTTAAAAGCAGGCACACCCTCTTTTAGAGTACTAAAAAATAAAAGAATGGAAGCATCTTGGGACAGTAAAAGTTTTATGGGCAAATACAACCAGTGGCTTTCGGCTTTGAAGGCCGGAAATTATGTGGCTCATTTTCAACTCCAGAAACTTAGAATAGATGAATACACCAACACAAAATTGTTGGTGAGTCAGGGATGGTATGTTACCGAGCGTGGTAATAAGATAACTTTCGACAACGATAATCAGATGCTCAGCGGCACCGTGTTTTATGAGAAAGAAGTTAATGTTTCTGACAAATCGGTGCTCAAGGAGCCCACGTTTGTGGAAGTGCTGAACCGCGACAGTATCGTGGCGGGAAAGGAGCTTTTAGATAAAGGTTATAATCCGGCGGTGCTCAATATGGCAAGTCCGGTCAATCCCGGTGGCGGGGTGGCAAGCGGCGCTGCGGCACAGGAAGAGACCCTCTTCCGTCGCACCAACCTCTTCAGGTCGCTGTATCAGTTCGTGCCGTATGCCTCCACATTCAATATCAAGAGGTCGGAGAAACAATACCCGCTCAACGAGCGCTTCGGAGGTATTTACACACCCATGGCCACCGTGTTCAGGGAGGAAGAGAAAGACGGTTTCAAGCTTCTCGACCAACCCTACAAATTGTCGTTTATCACCGTGGCCGGTGTGCGCAATCCCGACTTAGCGGCACAAGGTCTGATGACAGAGAAATTCGCAGAGCTCACGAAAGATAAAATCCGCACAATCTTTAGGCTTGGACTTCTCCACGGACACGACTCCTTAGTGCTTGGAGCCTTGGGCTGCGGGGCTTTCCATAATCCCCCTCATCATGTAGCACGCCTCTTCCACGAGGTGATGTATGAGAAAGAATTCAAAGACAAATACAAATATATCGTCTTTGCGATACTCAACGACCACAACTCCCACAAGGAGCACAACCCGAAGGGTAATTTCCTACCTTTCGAGGAAGAGTTTATGAAAAAATAAAAACCAAACAAAAACTGACAATGAAAAAGACATTCGCATTTTTGCTGACGCTCGTTTGCCTCAGCCTCATCGCGTTGCCAGCCGACGCGAAGAAAAAGAAAGCCCCGAAAGAGAAAGACATGGGCGCTTATCTGATGGTGTATCATAAAGACGCTGACCATGGACTGCATTTCGCCATCAGCTATGACGGAGAGAACTGGAAAGCACTCAACGGCGACAGACCGGTCATCGCCGGCGACACCATCGCCGAGCAGAAGGGCATACGCGACCCGCACATCTTCCGCGCTCCCAACGGCTCTTTCTACGTGGCTATGACCGACCTGCATATCTTTGCGCAGAAAGCCGGATACAGAGACACAGAGTGGCAGCGCGACGGAGCTAAGTACGGATGGGGAAACAACCGTGCGCTCGTGCTGATGAAAAGCGATGACCTCATACATTGGACAAGGGCGAACATACGCTTCGACCAACTCTCCGACGACCTCAAGGAGATAGGATGCGTATGGGCACCGGAGACGGCATGGGACTATGAGCACAACAAACTCATGATTTACTATACCATGCGTATGGGAAAACAGATGAACAAGCTCTATTACAGCTATGTGAATGAGGATTTCAATAAGATCGAGACTTTGCCGGCCTTGCTCTTCGAGTATCCTAAGAAAGACAAGGAGGCCATCGACGGCGATATCACATACGCACAGGGCAAGTATCACTTGATGTATTGCTCACACGACGGCACCGCCGGTATCAAACAGGCAGTGAGCGACCATATCACGGGTCCGTGGACATATATCGACGACTATTGCGATGTGGAGCCGAAAGGATGCGAGGCACCCCACGTGTTCAAACTTATCGGACAAGACAAGTGGGTGTTGATGTATGACATCTACCGCATCAACCCTCATAACTTCGGTTTTGTGGAGACCACCGATTTCAAGACCTTCACCGACATCGGTCATTTCGACAAAGGACGCATGAAGCGCCAGGGCTTCTCGGAGCAAAAACATGGAGCCGTGTGCTGGCTTACCAAGAAAGAGGCCAAGAAGCTCGAAAAATACTGGTCTAAAAAATAAAAGATTTTATCAGATGCTTATCTCACCGCTGCCATAGCACTTGTGGCAGCGGTTGTCATATACAACGCAGAATTGTCCAGGGGCCACGCCATGAATGGGTTTTGCGGCATGCACGGTATATCCGCCATTGCCGTCGGCAGTGAGGGTGGCGGGTGTGAAACCGGCAGTATGGCGTATCTTTATAGCAGCCTCCACAGGTAATTCATTTATGGTAAGGAAATGGAAATCCCTCACATTGAAATCACTCTTATAAGCAGTCTCGGGATTGTAGCCCTTGCTCACGTAGAGAATATTCGAGGGGATGTCTTTCTTCACTGCAAACCAGGGCCCGCCGCCGAAGCCTAAGCCGTGGCGCTGACCGATGGTATGAAACCACAGCCCCTTGTGCTGTCCGAGTTTTTTGCCCGTCTCCAATTCCACCACGTCGCCGGGATTCTCGCCAAGATAACGGCGCAGGTAATCGTTGTAGTTTATCCGGCCAAGGAAACAGATGCCTTGCGAATCCTTGCGGCGGGCATTCACGAGATGTTCACGCTCTGCAATCTCTCTAACCTCTTCCTTCATATAATGACCTATCGGGAAGAGAGCCTTGCGCAACTGCCAGTCATAAATCTGCGCCAAGAAGTCAGTCTGGTCTTTCACCGGGTCGGGACTGGTGGTGAGCCATTTGCGCCCCTCCTCGTCGTATTCAGTCTGCGCATAGTGTCCTGTGGCGATAAGGTCGTAGTCGTGTCCTTTCTTTAAGTCGAAAGCGCCAAACTTTATCAGTCTGTTGCACATCACGTCGGGGTTGGGGGTGTAGCCGGCTTTCACTTTTTCCATCGTGTAGCGCGTCACCTCATTCCAGTATTCCTTGTGGCAGTCCACCACGTCAAGCGAACAACCGTATTTCTTCGCCACCGCCCTTGCCATCTCCATGTCCTCCTCGGCGGTGCAGTCCCATTCTTCTTTCTCCTCCGGACCGATGTGTATGTAGAAGCAGTCGGGCTTCACCCCGTTGTTCACGAGTTCATGCAGAACCACGCTGCTGTCCACTCCTCCTGAAAGCAGCAGGGCCACTTTCTTGTTTTGTATCTCTTCTTTGCGCATAATTATGTATCCTTTCTTTCGAGCGTGCAAAGGTAGTGATTTTTACTCTACTATCCAAGAAAAAACGGGATAAAATAGTTTTACGCGGAGAAAAAACACGATAAAAGAGTTTTTTTATCCGTAATGCTTGGAGATATGAAATAAAAGCACTACCTTTGCCGCATAAAGAATTTACTATTGGCATGAGCAGAATTACAAAGCATCTTTTCGCAGCCTTGCCGGCACTCGTGGCTCTCATGGTTTTAGCGTGTGCCGCATCGTTATCCTCTTGCGGCAGCGACAGCCGTGGAGCAGGGGAGAGGGCGGTGTATTATTGGAGCACCACCATGCGTATGGATTCTCTCAAGGAAGATTTTATACGCAAGCACAATATAAATAAGGTATATCTTAGATATTTCGATGTCGTGGTGGCTTCCGACGGCAATGTGATGCCCAATGCCACGATAACTTTCGACAACCCCTCGGGCACGACAGACGCATCGCCCGATGACTCGTCGGCGGTGTTTTCTTTCACCTGTCCCTTGCCCGACACTCTTGAGGTGGTGCCAGTGGTGTTTATCGTGAATAACTGCATGAAGCGCAACGTGAGCCAGTTGCCGGAGATGATATTGAAAAGGGTGATGCAGATGACAGAGACTCACGACGTGCAAAATGTGAGGGAGATACAGATAGACTGCGACTGGACAGTAAGCACACAGCAGACATTCTTCAATTTTATGGAGCAGCTGCATAAGCTCACGAAAGAGGCGGGGTTGAGGCTCAGCGCCACGATAAGGCTCCACCAGCTCATGCTCCCACCGCCAAGTTGCGACGAGGGAGTGCTGATGGTATATAATACCGGAGACATGACCCAGCTCAACGGCCGCAATCCCATTCTCGACAGCCGGGATGCCATGCCGTATTTGAAACATCTCAAGAAATACAAGCTGCCCCTCTCCGCAGCTTATCCCATTTACCGTTGGCAACTGCTTTACAGAGGCGGCCGTTTCGTGGGAGTGATCCATCATGACGGTGAATATCCGGTGCTCGATAACGACAGTATTTACGACTGTCAAGTGGATATCGACACGATATTAAAAGTAAAAGACGAAATAACGAAAATAAACCCGCGGACAAACAACCGCATAATACTTTTCGACTTAAACAACCATAACATATCACGATTTAACGACAACGATTATGAAAAGATTTATCAGCAATAAAAGAAGTGTGCTTGTGGCTTTCGCCATGGCGATTTGCTCGCAGGCCGGGGCGTGCGGATATTATGAGCCATCCTACAACTATTACCTTATCAATTATTATAGAATAGTAGAGGGATATCCAAATCCTGGTGACAATTTGCCTTTCAACGAGGCGTATCGCAAGGAGAGAGACGCATTGAAACTGAGGTCAACACGAGATGTGCAAGGTTATCTTAACAGACTCACGGAATATTCAGATATCTGCGAGACGAGAATGCAAAGATGGGATTACCCGTCGAAAGAGCAACTCGCACAGCAACAGCAGCAACTTGGTTATATAAATACGTTTGCAATAAACTATAAAGGCATAGAATTGAAGAAAGAATATGCATTATTATATATGCGTACAAACATGCTGATGAAGCGGTATGACACAAATCTTTCGTATTGGAAGCAGACAGCCTCAAAACTGCCCGACGGATGCTATAAGGAGAAGATGAGAAGCATTTTCGCCAATGCGCTGCTCAACACGGGCGAGTGGAAAAAGGCAGTGGAAATTTACGCTCAGCAAAACGACCAGGAGAGTCTCGAATGGGCGATGAGAAGATATTGTAACTATGCCGGGGTGAAGAAAATTGCAGAAGAGGACCCCAACTCTGCATGTGTGAAATATTTGATGCAGAAATATGTAAACAGTCTTCAGGAGTCATTGGATGATGATTTCAATGACGAAGCGGTTAAAGAATGCAATATGGTTTTGGTAAATAAAGATGATGCCAAGCAGTTTATAACCCTCGCCAATAACACTGCACAGAAAAAAAAGGTGAAAGACCCTTGTATGTGGAAAACCGCGGCAGCAGCTGTGGAATTCCTTCTCGGTGACTATTCCAATGCGGAAAACGATATAGAGAAGGCAATGAAAATGAATGGCGTGCCAATGTCGAAAGACAATGCAAGGGCTGTCAGGGCTATAATAAAAACAAAAGTAGGGAATTATTCTGATGATTTCGTTGTTAACGAACTTGCTTGGTTGGACCAGAAGACAGAAGAGTTCGTGAAAGAGCACGAGAATGACTACAGCTATTCATTCTATGAGTGTTATTATGAGAGAATGAAAAAACGAATGATTTATTGTAATCTCCTGCCTTCATATAATGAGAAGGCGAAGACAGAACCAGAGAAATATAATGTTACTAAATTGGCATTGAACTGCAATGCGAAATCTGAGTGTTTTGAAACACAAAGCGGACGGCAATTTTACAGAATATTTGAGGAAAACAGTTCACAAGACCTTATAAGGTTTTACAATATGCTCACAAAACGCGAGGGATTAGACTATGCGCTGGTTAAAGACTTAAATATCAACTTAACAACCATTTCCGACATTATCTCCACCCGCCTGATTGCGGAGGGTAAGTTCGAAGATGCTCTCACTTGGCTTGACAAAGTGCCTTTGAGCTATCTCACAGGGCAGCGTATAAATTGGTATATGGCAAATCGCGATATGAACGTGCACCGCTGGGAGAAAAGGCAGCAGCTGCCGAGGAATGACGTGTGGGATATGGCTGACGTGGTAGAGGAAGGCACACCGCTGAGTGAGAATCCAAAGAAGGTGTTTTGCCAGAAAATGATTGATTTGCAAAAACAACTCAATGTCGGCAATTCAGATTTGCAACAGCAAACGGCATTCACCATGGGCTCTCTCTATCTGCAAGCAAGCTGCTATGGCGACTGCTGGTTCCTCACCCGCTATTGGCATGATGCCGGCGATTCCGCCAGGGTTAACGATAAAGACTATGCCAAGGCCGCAATGGAGATGTTTGACATCGCCGCGAATAATGGCAGCGACGTTACAATTGCCGCCAAAGCTCTCTGCGGAAAGGCATATACGACATACAGGGTGAGAGATAACAGCTATTGGTCATGGGATGAACCAAGTCCATATTACTGGGTGAAAGATGATAATTTATCAAAGCCGGCATACACAGAATTGTATCAGTATGTGGAGAAGCATCCTGAAACAGAGTATATGGTTACGAAATGCGATATAGGAAAGGCGTTTAAGTATTCGATACTTAGATAGTAAATCTCTTACAATTCGCAAATAAGATGCCGCATAGGGTGACCGCCCCAAGTGCTGTCGTTGGCATAATGGAAACCGACGGAAGCATAGAGTTTTTCCACGGCGATGTTGCCTTGGTCAACTAAGAGTCCTGCAATGGGGAGGCCTGCCTTGCGAGCCCTTTCCTTGGCGGCTTCAAGTAGTTTCGTGGCAATGCCCTGATGACGGCAGTCGGAGCGTACCGCCAGACTGTCGAAATACCATTCGCCCGGTTCCGTCTCATCGGGAATGCCGCGGTGGTCGATGCCGAAAGCTCGCAACGCCTCCTCGAAAAAGGCCTCGCGCAGACGATGCAATTCTCCCCCGTCGTATGACACGCAAACTCCAAGAATGCTATGATCTTTTTCCGGCTTTTCTTCTTCTGCCGCCACTATAGTGTTCAAGTAGCTGTATTGTGAGTCCTCGCGCTCCACAAGCCTCGTCATCACATCCTCGAAATCCTGAAGTGTATGTTCCGGTCCTGCCCAGAACTGGCAACATTCGTAGTTCATCGCCACCATTATCAGTTTGGCGATTTCCCTTGCCTCCTCCCTTCTCGCATCTCGTATTATCATAATTCTTATTTTTTCGTTTCGGCTGCAAAATTACGAAAAAGAAGTATAACAGCCAAATATTAACAGAGATTTTTTGCATATACTATGATGCTATTGAGATACAATTAAGTAAAAAAACACACATTAAAGCTATGTGTGTTATGTATTATGTTTAGGGGTAATACAACATAGGTTCTCTTGTAGAGTGCTTGCGGTATTCTCATTAAAGAGTTTGAAATTTGCTCTTTTTTTTGCATTGGGAATATTTTGTGTGCCAGTACCTAAGATAACAGCAATTTCCTTATTTGTGAAATTTAAGCGTGTTAATAAGCATACTTTATACTCTTGAGGTGTTAATTCCTGGTTGCTTAAAATAAAATTATAGAATGTAGGGAGGCATAATCTAATTTGCTCATAAAGCTCATTCCAGTCCTCATCAGTTATAAAAAGTGAATCATGCTTTGGTTTTGGTTGAGGAATTGTATTATTCTTGAATTTTAATACAATGTCGCTTTCCATCAAAGCAGCATTCTGTTCTTTATCTTGCAACTTATCGAATTCAGCCTCTAATAGTTTCACTTGTTGTGTCAATTCTTCAATTTCAGTTTGTTTCTTCGCTTGTAATTCGTTAAGCCGTTTGTCGTTCACACTATTAATGACTCGCAGCTCCTCTTTTGCTTTTTGTAAATCTTTGCTTGTATTGAAAAAATTATTTTGAAGCACTCCGAGTCTTCTCTTTCTCTCATTATTCTTTTTCCTGTACCAAATTAATATCGTTAAAATAATAAGAATAGAAAAAGTTGCGATTAATAACATAAGATACCGTACTTCTTTAGCCTCAGCAGCTTCGTCAATTGCAATATTTTTTAGTCTGTTGTAGTTATACAGGCTCCTTGCCTGTATTATGGCCTCACTTTGTTGCTTTTGTATTGTTTCGTTCGCCTTATTCTCCCACAAAATCGCATATTTTGTTAAAGAATCAACGTTCCTCGTTTTGCAATAAGTTTTCAAAAGACCATCGAATGCGAGTAGTTGACGATTTGACAAAAGCAGTTTTCTAAAATATAGCTCTGCATCATTATATTTATTAACGCCAAGCAAGTATAAGCCTTTATCGTAATAATAGTCTTCCCGACCTGCTTCAATATTTCCATCTTTATCGAATAATCCAGATTGATTCTCAAAGATTTTCATCAAGCTGTCAGCTTTTGAATATTGCTTCTTTTTTATATATACAAAAATAGCTTCGGAATAAACGCTTGCTGCCGCTTGAGGCATTCCGAATTTTTTATATAGATTATAGCACGAGTCGGTTATTTCAAATACTTTATCAGTATTGCCAATTTGATAATATGGTACAACCATTAGTTCTATACCTTTCACATAGCTAAACGTGTCTCCACACTCCAATGCATATTTACTGCTCTTTTGAAGGGCGGCAATCTCTTCTTCTGGCATATATTGCTTATTATAAATCAATGCTATCTGTCCATAAATGCGGAAAAGTGTACTGAAATCGCATTCTGTATTCGTAGTGTCAGCGAAAGCGACAGCTTCATTATAACAGGCAAGTGCGGCAGGCGCCTCATTGGCATCTCTGTATATACATCCTAATAGATAATGTGCTAACATTTTTTCGTTATTATTCCCGACAGCATTGTAATACTCTACTACTTTTAAGAAATCTTTATCTGATGGCATTTCTATATAAAGCTTGTTTTTTGCGCATACAGATAGCAATGTATGCCTCATTTGGTATGCCTCGTTTTTTATTACCGTAGAGTCAAGGCCACATAATATGTTATAGGCGGAATCCGGATACTCGTTCATCAGTGACTCCACCTTATCATAAATAATATCTATTTCCTGTCTGTTTTTACAAGCTACAGCAACTGTTATCAATATAATGCAAAACAATGTATGTTTTATTTGTAATATCATTTTCTATCATTTTTGAAGTATATGTCGTTTAGAACTTGCAAAATTACGAAATTTTGCGCATAAAACCATAATAAAATCCAAGATTTTTAGAACACCAAAAACACACATTAAAATCGAATGACTGGTATTGTATTGAAAAACAATAAATTATGTAGAATGTACATAATATACACATTTAGGTTATAAGAATACAAAGGTTTATGGATGCCTTGCAATATAACTTAAAGGGGCACCCAAAAGCATCTCGGATCGGGGAAATCAAAATTATCCATCACTGTATTGCGAAGCCTCGTGCTCCACAAGCCTTGTCATCACATACAAGAACTCCAGAAGTGCATGTTCCCCTCTTGCCCAAAACTGGCAACATTCGTAGTTCATCGTCACCATTATCAGTTTGGCGATTTCCCTCGTTTCCTTCCATCTCGCGTCTCTAATCATCATAATTATTATTTCTTCCGTTTCGGCCGCAAAATTACTAAAATAAGTAAAGTAACCAAATAACAATTGATAATTTTTCACTAGTGTCCACTAAAAAATTAAGACTTAGTTGGCGGTCATCTTGGACCTCTATTTCCTCATCAAAGAATAACGTCTTTATAAACGTTTTATCCAGGAGTGAAGCACTGAAAATTCTTAACACTTCATAGGTGCTTCTATTCAGTTGTAAGTCGTGTTCTACAATAGCCACCATACAATACGCAATGATAGCGGAGTATATTTGGATTCTTACGGCATTTTCAGAGCTTCCGTCATTAATCTTTTTCAATCTCTTCAAGTCGTAGTAACCTCTGTCAAAAACGTAGTAGGTTTATACCTGAATGCAAAGGTAGTCAATTCAAATCGTCACCGAAAATTTTTGCCCATAAATATATCAATTTAAATGGTTTACAGAGCTTTCATCTTATTTTTAGTGGACACTAGTGATAATTTTTATATCAGAATAACCTGTGCAACGTTCATCAATATAATGCAAAATAATGTATCGAATCAAATATTTAACACTATCCTCATTATAGTCTTTCCATTCGCGTCAGGATAATGGACAAATAACACTGCTGCAATAATCAATGCAATAGCAATAACTATTATGGCAATGTTCATCGAGAAAAGCCTTTTCGGTTCCATACCATGCAAGCGATTATTTATCTCATCCTTTTTTATCGCATCTTTCTTTGTCATGTCAGTTTCCTAATTCTAATTGGTTTTTTACAAGATTATAATAAGTTCCTTTTTTGTCTATAAGAGTCTTATGGGTTCCCGTTTCGACTATTTTCCCTCCGTCCATAACAATTATTTGGTCAGCATTCTTTACCGTACTCAATCTGTGGGCAACAACTATAACTGTTTTTCCTTTACATATCTCTGTAAGATTTTCAACTATGCTGTGCTCGTTATATGCGTCCAATGAGTTTGTTGCCTCATCAAAGAACAGGACATCCGGATTTTTATACAATGCCCTTGCTATCAATATCCTTTGCCGTTGGCCCGGACTCAGATTCTTCCCTTTACGCCCGATTTTAGTGTCGTATTTTAGAGGAAGACCATTTATAAAATCTCTTATGCATGCTTTTTCCGAAACCTCTTCAAGAAGATGCAGGTCTATTTCAGAATCACAAACCGCTATATTGTGTCCTATTGTGTCAGAAAATATCACTCCATCCTGCATTACAGTTCCACACTTCTTTCTCCACTCGGACAGGCTTAATTTATTTATGTCTTGCCCAAAAATCATCAATTTGCCTGATAACACCTTATAATAACCTAGCATAAGTTTGACAAGTGTGGTCTTTCCACTACCCGAAGCGCCAACAATGGCGGTTACTTTACCAGAAGGAATATGGAATACGGCATTATCAATTGTCTTGTGCAATGCAAGACGGTCATATTTAAAATCAACATTTTCAAAATAAATTCCCTCATCCATTTTTAATGGCAAGTTGCAATCTTTATTATAGTCCTCTTCCTCCATCTTGTGAATCTCGCTTATACGCTCCAGGCTAATCCTGACATCCTGAAACGAATACAATATTTGAACAAATTGTTTCACTGGAATATTCAGCTGCCCTATTATATATTGGATAGCCAACATCATACCTAAGGTAAGACTGCCGTCAATTACGGATGTTGCGGAAACAACAGTGATAATCAAATTTTTAAGCTCATTTATAAGCAAGCATCCCGATTCTTGCCATTGCTCCAGCCTCAGTCCTTTCATCCTGACATTGTATAAGTCAAACTGCACATCTGCCCACTCCTTACGATTGCGCTCCTCACAGCCTTGCAATTTTATCTCTTGCATAGATGTTATCAGCTCAAACGTTGTGTCATTGTTCTTAGAATGGGCATAAAACATATCATAGTCTATTTGCTTTCTTTTAGCCATAAACGATGCCGTCCACAATCCATATACAATACTACCCAGAAGAAAAATCAAAAATATAAAATAATTGTAGATAGCCATGACGGCACCCAAAACGATGAATGTCACAAAAGAAAACATTGTGTTGAGAACCTGTTGTGTCAGGAATCTTTCAACCCTGTCATGATCCTCAACCCTTTGGAGTATGTCGCCTAACTGTTTCGCATCGAAAAAAAACATCGGAAGATGTGTCAGCTTTTTGAAAAAGTCACTTACCAAGGAGATATTGACACGCATACTGACATGCAACAGCAGCCATCTTCGTATATAATCGAGAGCGGCACCACAAAGAGTCAGAGTAAACTGACCTAAAAGAATCAGCCATATTAAACCTATGTCCTGTTTCTTTATACCGGCATCCACAATGGCCTGTGTAAGAAAAGGAAGTATGAGTTGGAAGAGGCTTCCTGCCGCTAAGCCCAAAAATATATGAAAGAAAAAGGTCTTATAACGGCTGATATATTTAAACAACAGCGAATTTGTGGAAATGTCCTTGACGCTTTCATTGGCATCAGCGCCAAATTCGGAAGAAGGACGGATAAACATAACTATGCCATAGGATTTATCATTGGTAGAGGTGCTTATCCAATGAGTTCGGAATTCATCAATGCCATATACCATCTTCCCTATACCAGGATCAGCTATATAAAAGCGCTTGTCTTTGTCAACCTTATATAAAACGACAAAATGATTTTGATTCCAATGTATTATAGCGGGTAAGGGCTTTACAAGGCTTGGAACATCAGCGCGGGCACAAATAGTGTGCATCCCTATTTCCTCTGCCAGTCTTTGTAGAGCGAGCATGGATATGCCCTCTGAAGACTCAGGGCAACGCTGTGTCAGATAATCCAAGGAATAGGTCTTGCCATAATATTTACATATCATAGCAAGACAGGCGACACCGCACTGGCGTGAATCATGCTGATATACAATATGGAATTTCATTGTGCCCTTTGCAATAACCCATCATTTTCCCTGCGGCTGTGTGAGTGTATATCCTTGTCAAAGACAGTGTAGGACAACCTTAGGCTGACACCTCTGAAATCATTTGTCCCCCTTGTTCCCCATGACACATTACGGAAAGTATTGGTCAGATTATTGTAATGGGCTCCGTGGAGAATATCAGTAAACTGCAGGTTGACACTAAGTTTATTTTTCAGCAGTTTGCATCTAATTCCCAAATCCCATTTGTTGACAGGTCTTTGCGACATAATGAAATACTCATTAAAGGAATTATAGAAGAAGGACGAGTACACTGTCCAATTTTTAGCTATCTCGTATGAGCAGTTTGCGTTAAACCGAAAATTAGCCTTGCCCACATGATAATGGTAATCCTCATAATCAACGTCATAGTCTGGAATCCTGATGGCTGCCGAGGCAAAAAACATAAATTTTTTAAATGTCTTGTTATATGACAATTTCACAAACCATTCCCTGCCGGATGGTGAGTTCATTTCCGTAGCGACAATAACATTACTGTTGTTATCAGCGCATATCTCAGGATCTATCACTGGATCTTTGGAAAATCGGCAATAGGCGTCAAATGAAAGATTTCCCCAGTCTATACCGACGCCGACGACATCTTCAACCGTGGATTTCAACTCCGCGTTGCCTCTTTTGTAAGCTAAAGAATCAGTGTATAACAGCACCGGTGAGAGGGAACTGAAAGCGGGGTGCGTTATATATCTGTAATAATAAGCCATAAAAGACCACCGCTTTGCGAACTTGTACCGCATTGTCAGAGTTGGGTAAAGATGTGAATAACTTTGCCTTACATCCTCCTTTGCGTCAGCTCCCTCCTCTCCGCTTACTTTCCTGTGAGTATATTCATACCGCAAACCGCCGGTAAGTCTCAGCTTTTCCCATTCTTTTGTTGCCCGGAAAAAAACGGCGGTTGTGTTCTCGTCGTTTTGTATACGGGTGAAATAGTTCCCGTCCATCAGATATTTGTTGTCTGACCTGGCCTGCGAAGAAGAGCGTGTGTCGGAATAAAGCATGCCTGCTGTCGTTGAGACTTCGCCCGGGAGCTTGAAATTATATTTTAAGTTGTTAGTCCATATATTATACTTGCCGTGTGTCTCCGTCCATGTCTTATTTGTGACGGCATTTTGTGTCTCATAAAGATTGATGTCATGGTTGTCGCTTACTATAGCATAGTCAGACGTGAGATTAAGGCTTGAACTCTTACTTACATAGAAATTGTAATACAGCGAAAAACTGTTTGTTGATTTAACTTCTTTGTCATATCTGCTGATATCCTTGAGCGTTGTACTGTTCTCCCATTCGTATGTATCACTGCCCAGTTCATCTTCATTTCCGTTTTCAAACAGCCCGAAATATCCTATGCCTATGAGATGCCGGGCTGTTAATTGTATTTCGTTTGACCACAAAATACTATGGTTCCTATACACTGACGGCACCTCGCGGGCCTCTGTGGATTTAAATGTGTATTGTGGATGTGTGATGTTACGGAAATAACTCTCCTTGTTGAGATTTCCGCCCCATCCAAAAAAATAAGACAGCGAAGAGGTGAACTTGCCTTTCTTAAATTTCAAATCTAAAGAAGGGGATTCCCCTGTTTTTCTTTTGAATGACAGCTCATTGCCAAATTCTAAATATATATTGTCACTTAATCTCTTTATCGTCTTTATCCTGATTACTGATTTTGTGTTCGCGGGATATTCGCTGGAGGGGGCCCGGTCAATCTCTATGTATTCCACATCCTTGGATCTCATAACTTTAAGGGCTTCCGTCTGCTGTAATAAACGGCCGTCTATCTCATAAAGGGGAACGCCACGCCCTAAGACCTCTATACCCTTGCTTGTGGTGGTTAGACCGGGCAGTTGTTCAAGCATATCTGTTATATTACCCATATCCGAATACACGGTTCCCTTAATCCTGACCTTTGTTACAAAACCGTCTGTCTTAACGACAGGCTGACGGCTTGTTACAACAACACTGTCGAGAAACACTTCTTTGTTGTACAAAGAGTCGTTTTGCGCAGAAACAACAACTGCGCACAAAGAGAGCATAACAGCACACACATTTTTAATCTGTATAATCTTATTTGTTATCATAATTTAAATATTCTAATATATTGTCTATATTGTCTTTGTAGCAGGTGCAACTTGAATAGCCTGGGTCTTCCCTCATTTTCAGTCTGTCAAGCGGGCATCCACCTCCACATATTGGAAAATATTTACAATTTATACATTTATAATCCTCAAAGGGGTCACTGTCAAAAATTGACGATGCTAATTTTGAGAGTGAAATGGTTCCTTCTGAAAGGTTACCAATTTTATATTGGGAGCATCCTAAATATTCTAAACATTTATAAATAAAACATAAGCAAAAGCTAATTAAAAATCTGTTTACAAATCTTTCCATAACATTTATATTTTAAAATTCGTTTGCAAAGTTACAATGTTTTGTGAATAAAACCATCATAAATGGCATACATTAAGAACACCAAAAACACACATTTGGGTTGTAACATTGGTATTACACTGAGAAACAACAAATTATGAGGAATGTACATAATATACACATTTAGGCTATAAGAATACTAAGGTTTATGGATGCCTTGCAATATAACTTAAAGGGGCGCCCCGGAAAATTCCGCGGCGCCCCGTTTCTATTAGAGAGGATTTTAGCTTATTCAGCGATATCTTCGTTGTAGTCGAGCTTAGTCTGACGAACATAGCTGAGGTATCTCTTCTGTGCCATCTTCTTGGTNTGTGCGAAGAGAGCGTCGGCCTCGTCGGGACAAGCTTTCTTGATTGACATGAAGCGCACCTCGTTCATCAGGTAGTCCTCGAAGAGACTCCAGTCGGGAGCTTTNGAGTCGAGTGTGAACGGGTTCTTGCCTTCCTCTGCCANCTGCGGGTTGTAACGCCACAGATGCCAGTATCCGCATTTCACGGCGCGCTCTTCCTCTGCCTGTGAGCGNCCCATACCNCCCTTGATCTTCAGACCGTGGTTGATACAGGGAGCGTAAGCGATAACGAGCGACGGTCCGGGATATGCCTCTGCCTCACGGATGGCCTTCAAGCACTGTGCGTTGTCGGCACCCATAGCCACCTGAGCAACATATACATAGCCGTAGGTGGTGGCAATCATACCGAGGTCTTTCTTACCCACTTTCCTCTTACCGCGNGCAGCGAACTGTGCGATAGCGCCAAGCGGTGTGGCCTTTGACATCTGACCACCGGTGTTGGAGTACACCTCTGTGTCGAGCACGAGNANGTTNACATCCTCGCCGGAAGCGATAACGTGGTCGAGACCACCGTAACCGATATCGTAGGAAGCACCGTCACCACCGATAATCCACTGGCTGCGTTTCACGAGATAGTGGTCGAGGGTCTTNAGCTCNTTGCAAATCTCGCAACCTGCCTCTGCGCCTGCGGCGATGAGCGGTTTGAGTTTTGCTGCTGCTGCCTTTGAAGCGTCGGCATCGTCCTTGCCTGCCTTCCACTCCTCTGCTGCTGCCTTGAACTCGTCGGNAGCCTTGTCTGTAGCGCAAGCCTCNTCGAGAAGTTTCTCCACGCGCTCTTTCATCTTCTTGTTACCGAGCACCATACCCATACCAAACTCGCAGAAGTCCTCGAACAGTGAGTTGTCGAATGCCGGACCCTGGCCTTTGGCGTTCTTGGTGTAAGGAGTTGAAGGAATAGAAGCNGANTAGATTGATGAGCAACCTGTAGCGTTGGCAATCATCTCNCTGTCGCCGAAGAGCTGGCTGACGAGTTTCACGTAAGGTGTCTCACCGCAACCGGAGCAAGCTCCTGAGAACTCGAAGAGAGGCTGTGCGAACTGGCTGTTCTTCGGATTCATCTTGATGTCCACGAGGTCTTGTTTTGAAGTAACCTTCTTCACGAGATACTCCCAGTTCTTTGCCTCCTGAATCATGTCGGCGGCATCGGGGTTGTAAGGAGCCATCGTGAGAGCCTTGCCTGTCTTCGGGTTGCCCGGACATACATCGGCGCAGTTGCCGCATCCGAGACAGTCGAGAACAGAGGTCTCGATACGGAAGAACATTCCGGCCATAGCCTTCGGGGCTTTCATCTGGATGGTGGCAGCGTTGGCGTCGAAGCCAGCCTTCTCCTCCTCGGTCATCACGAACGGACGGATGGCAGCGTGAGGACAAACGAAAGCACACTTGTTACACTGGATACAGTTGTCGGCGTTCCAGATGGGCACGAAAGCCTCCACACCACGTTTCTCGTAAGCGGCGGTGCCGTTCTCCCAAGAACCGTCAACGGTGTTGTGCTTCACGAAGTCGGAAACTTTCAGCAGGTCGCCTGCCTGTGCGTTGATGGGGCGCACGAGCTCTTTCACGAATGCCGGAGCGTCGTCCTCTTTCGCCTCATCATCGGGCAGGTTAGCCCATGCCGGGTCAACGGTGAGCTGTTTGTACTCACCACCACGGTCAACGGCAGCGTAGTTCTTGTTCACCACGTCCTCGCCCTTCTTGCCGTAAGACTTCACGATGAATTTCTTCATCTGCTCCACAGCCAGGTCGATAGGAATAACCTCGGTGATACGGAAGAATGCTGACTGCAGGATGGTGTTGGTACGGTTGCCAAGGCCAATCTCCTGTGCAATCTTGGTTGCGTTGATGTAGTAAACGGTGATATTGTTCTGTGCGAACACTCTCTTCACCTTGTTGGGGATGAAGTTCACAAGTTCCTCGCCCTCGAAGATAGTGTTGAGCAGGAATGTGCCGTTCTTCTGCAGACCGCGTGTAACATCATACATATTCAGGTAAGCCTGAACGTGGCAAGCCACGAAGTTAGGTGTTGTCACTAAATAAGTGCTGCGGATAGGTGTGTCGCCGAAACGCAGGTGTGAGCANGTGAAACCTCCCGACTTCTTGGAGTCGTAAGAGAAGTATGCCTGGCAGTATTTGTCGGTGTTGTCGCCGATAATCTTCACAGAGTTCTTGTTGGCACCCACAGTACCGTCGGCACCGAGTCCGAAGAACTTAGCCTGGAACATACCCTTGCCGCCGAGAGCGATTTCCTCAACCTCGGGCAGTGAGGTGAATGTAACGTCGTCAACGATACCCACGGTGAAGTGGTTCTTAGGCTCGTTGAGCTTGAGGTTGTCGAATACGGCGATGAGTTTTGCCGGTGTGGTGTCGGAAGAGCCGAGACCATAGCGNCCGCCCACGATCACGGGACGGTTCTCCACATCGTAGAAAGCGCTCTTCACGTCGAGATACAGAGGCTCGCCCTCTGCGCCCGGCTCCTTGGTGCGGTCGAGCACGGCAATCTTCTTCACTGTCTTAGGAACAGCAGCGAGGAGGTGCTTAACGCTGAANGGACGATAGAGGTGAACAGCCACCATACCTACTTTCTCGCCCTGNGCCATCAAGTGGTCGATAGCCTCTTTGGCAGCCTCTGTTGCTGAGCCCATGAGGATGATGATGCGCTCTGCCTCTTTGTCGCCATAGTAGTCGAAGAGGTGATACTCACGGCCNGTGATTTCAGAAATCTTGCCTAAGTAGTACTCNACAACCTCGGGCACCTTGTCGTAGGCAGCGTTGCAAGCCTCACGGTGTGTGAAGAATGTCTCGGGGTTCTCGGCGGTACCTCTTGTCTGAGGACGCTCCGGGGTGAGGGCACGGTCGCGGAAACGTTTGATAGTCTCGGGATCAACGAGTTTTGCTATCTCCTCCTGCTCCATCACCTCGATTTTGTGATACTCGTGAGATGTGCGGAAACCGTCGAAGAAGTTGATAAACGGAATCTCGGTCTTCAATGTTGCCAGGTGAGGCACGGCGGTGAGGTCCATCACCTCCTGCACAGAACCAGAGCAGAACATAGCGAAGCCAGTCTGACGGCAAGCCATCACATCCTGGTGGTCACCGAAGATACAGAGAGAGTGGCTTGCGAGTGTACGTGCGGACACGTCGAACACGCAAGGGAGCATCTCACCTGCAATCTTGTACATATTAGGAATCATCAGGAGCAAGCCCTGCGAAGCGGTGAACGTGGTGGTGAGAGCACCGGCCTGCAATGAGCCGTGCACAGCGCCGGCGGCGCCGCCCTCAGACTGCATTTCCTGTACGCTTACGGTTTGGCCCCAAAGGTTCTTGCGGCCTTTTGCTGCCCACTCGTCAGTGTGCTCCGCCATCGGTGATGACGGTGTGATGGGGTAGATAGCGGCTACCTCTGAGAACATATAGCTCACGTGAGCAGCTGCCTCATTACCATCACAAGTGATAAATTTTTTGTTTGCCATAATAATTGATAAATTTAAATTGTATTACACATTATTGTATATATACTTTATTTCCATCAGTACTAACCCGACCCAGTCGGGACAGCTCTTAACAGAGAGTTTTTTTCTTCCGTACAAACCCGACCCAGTCGGGACAGCTCTTACAGAGAGTTCTTTCTTCCGGACTAACCCGACCCAGTCGGGACAGCTCTTAACAGAGAGTTCTTTCTTCCGGACAAACCCGACCCAGTCGGGACAGCTCTTACAGAGAGTTCTTTCTTCCGGACTAACCCGACCCAGTCGGGACAGCTCTTACAGAGAGTTCTTTCTTCCGGACAAACCCGACCCAGTCGGGGCAGCTCCTGCGGAGGGCTTTTACTGCATCGGCTCGCCGATGCCACCTCTCACTGCACGGCTCGCCGTGCCACCTCTCACTTCGCGAGCTCGCTCGCGATTAGAACAGGAACCCCAGAAGCCAGAGTGGTATCTGGTTGTCGTGTCCCACTTCCGTGCCATAGCGGGCATAGATGACGTCGGCCGAGACTCTTGTTTTCGACATTTTGTCGGCTTGGCACACTTTGTATTTCTTTTGTCCGTCGATGATGTACACACCGTCTTTGTCGGATGTGCTTACCTTGTGGTCCTTCCACATTGCATTCACGAAGAATGTCTCCATGAGGTTCTGCCTCTCCACGTTGATAGGGTAGATGGCATACATCAGGTTGGGGTTGTGCATCATCACCTTCGCCGGTTTTTTCGGCCACTGCTGTCCGTTGTGATACAGCAGGTTGATGAGCCTTGCGTCGTGGAGGTATTTCAGATAGTTCATCACCGTGGCGCGGCTGGTCTCCACTTCTTGCGCGAGCATGCTCACGTTGGGCGCCTTCGGTCCTTCGACGGCAAGGAGGTAGAAGAGCTTCTTTATCTTAGTAAGGTATTTCAGCTCTATCTGTTTTATTAGCAGTATGTCCACCTCTGTCATCATGTTCATCGTCTTGAGCAGGTTTTCCGAGAAATTCCTGTGCTCCAAGTGGAATGGGTAGAAGCCATGGTGGATGTAGCTCTGGAAATGCTCCACGGGTCTCACGTAGGGCAGTATCTCCTTAATTATATGTGTGTGGTCGCGAATAATCTCATCGAGCGTGTAGGGCTTGAAGTTGGTGCCGGTGTGCAGGTTCAGATACTCCCTGAACGAGAATCCCCTCACATTATAAGTTTTTACTATGTCCTTGATCTCGGGATAGTCCTCGTCGGGTGTCAGCACGCTGCTGCCGGAGAAAACTATTTTCAGTCTTGGATAGAGGTCGTAGCATTTTTTGAGCTCTTTGCTCCACCCGTCTTTTTTAAACACCTGGTCGATGAGCAGTGTGCGCCCGCCTTTGTAGTAGAACTCTCCGGCGAAGTCGGCGATGCTGCGGCCTTGGAAATAGAAGTTGTTGATATTCACATACAAGCAGCTTCGGTCGCCCGGCTCGAAATGCTCTTTGGCATATTGAAGCAGGAACGTGGTTTTTCCCACGCCCCTTGTGCCCCGTATGCCAATCATACGGCAGTTCCAGTCTATCTCATCCATCAGCACACGTCTCACCGGGGCATTGGTATGCTCCACGAGATAGGCGTGCGTGCGGTAAAAGGCTTCCATCTCCATATTACACTTCTCAAATATTCGCGTCCGTATGCCCTCCAACGCCGGCATGAGCGTCGGTGGCGAAGGGCTTTTTGGCCGTGCCGCGAGGCGGCAGTCTTGAATTACGATGCAAAGTTAATACAAAATTCTTAAATTGCAAAGTAGAAATTACAAAATATCGCATTTTTTTATTATTTTAGCATTATAAAGGGCTTTTTTGCGCTTTATGATTGCATTTTTCCCACTTTTTTTGTAATTTTGCAGCCAAATAAGAGCAATGAGACTATATATCTTCAATCCAGAGCACGAGATATCCCTTGCTTACAACAAGGAGCGCATCACTATGCCGCATATCATAAGACAGTTCCGACACGACCTGTCTTACCTGCCGGCATTGTGGGCTGCCGACGGCGACGCCGTATTGGTGGATGATATCACGTCGGCACGCAAGAATGCGGCGAAATGGATTGGAGACAGGGCAAGCAAAATCGTGTTTGTTACCATCGACGAGGTGGGCATCCTGCAATTCGACATGGTGATACCCTGGGGTTGGGACAAGTCGCTCTGCCGACAGTTACTTGACGCCGGTTTCGACGAGTACTCCTTGCCCGACGATGTGACGCTCAACCGTATCAGGGACATGTCAAACAGACTGCAGACGATACTCATGATGGGAGAGCTTCGGTATGGACTGGAGGAATACACCGTGGGCGAGCCGCATTACTGCACCACGATGGAAGAGCTCCGCGCCAACCTCTTCACTTTCCACGACTGTGTGCTGAAAGCTCCTTGGAGCAGTAGCGGAAGAGGGGTGAAATACGTGGAGGCGCCCATCGACCTGCCAATGGTGGGGTGGTGCCGCAATACTCTCGAACGGCAAGGAGGAGTCATCGTGGAGCCTTATTATAAAAAGGTGAAAGATTTCGCCATGGAGTTTTATTCCGACGGACACGGAGAGGTGGACTATTGCGGACTGTCGATTTTCAACACCTCCGGCAGCGCTTACAGCTCCAACCTGCTCGCCACCGAAGCCACAAAAGAGAAAATAATAACGAAATACGTGAGCAAAGACCTTTTGGATGAGGTGAAGAAGAGAATCTGCTCACTTATGGGTATGGAGCTCGCCAACGTGTATGCCGGGCCTTTCGGGGTGGACATGATGGTGGTGAAAGGAGGGAAGCTGAACCCGTGCGTGGAAATAAACCTCCGCATGACAATGGGGCATCTCGCTCTTAGCCTCAGTCCTGATGACGACGAGGTGAAAGAAAGGATGATGATAGTAAGGCAGCGCAACTCATTCAAATTGCACAAAAGATTGTGCCCCAAGAGAAACAGTCGGGGTGTTTGAGAATGGCCGATTGAAATAGAGGTCGATGCCAATCAAGGCCAAGCCCACTTCATGGAAACAGTCGGGCTGTTTGGGCCGATAGAAACTTTTGGCATCGACAGAGTATTTTAAAGCAACAAGTAAAATCAGATAAATATGATTAATTACGACTTGAAAAAGATACGTGCCGTGATTTTCGACATCGACGGCGTGTTGAGCGCGTCCACCATCGGCATGAGCGCAGACGGAGAACCGTTGCGCACACTAAATATTAAAGACGGATATGCGATACAGCTCGCCGTGAAAGCAGGGCTGAGAATAGTGATACTCACTGGAGGACGACAGGAGGCGGTGAGGAAAAGATACGCATACCTTGGCGTGAGCGACATCTATATGGGATGCGCGCAGAAAATCGCCACCTACGATGAGTTTCTGAAGAAATACTCGCTCGCCGACGAGGAGGTGATGTATATGGGCGACGACATCCCCGACTACGAGATAATGAGCCGCGTGGGTTGCCCCGTATGTCCCCGCGACGCCTGTCCGGAAATACGGGATTTGAGCTTGTATGTGAGCAATGTCGATGGAGGATACGGTTGCGGACGCGATGTGCTGGAGCAGGTGCTCAGGGCACAAGGGAAATGGATGAGCGACAAAACCGCCTTCGGATGGTGATAACGGATAATTAACGATAAAAAGAAAAAGTATGTCGGATAATATGATTTATGTCATCGCATTAGTTGTGATTATAGTGGCGGTGGCAATGCTCAAAAAATTCGTGGGTTGTGCAATACGAATCGTGATACTGCTCGTGGCGTTGGCTATTCTCGCCGCAATGTATTACTATAATTTTATGCAATAATGCTTGAGAATTTACGAAATTATAATATAATCCTCGCGAGCAATTCGCCGAGGCGCAAGGAGTTGTTGGCATCTCTCGACATTGACTTCGAGGTGAAGACAATCAAGGATATCGACGAGAGCTTTCCCGAGGGGATGCCCACAAGTGACATCGCTCTTTATATCGCTGGCAAGAAAGCTGACGCATATCTGAAGGTGATGAAAGACAATGAACTTATTATCACTGCCGATACCATTGTGGTGGTGGGAGACAAGGTGCTGGAGAAACCTAAGGATGCCGCCGATGCCCATGCGATGCTGCGGATGCTTAGCGGACGCACTCATACCGTGGTTACAGGCGTGTGCCTCACCGCGCGCAAATACAGCCGCCGCTTTTCTGTTACTACCGACGTGAACTTTTCTCCGCTGACAGACGAGGAAATAGAATATTATATTTCACACTATCGTCCTTTCGACAAGGCCGGAGCTTACGGCATACAGGAATGGATAGGGTATGTGGGAGTGAGCGGACTGCGCGGCAGTTATTTCAATGTGATGGGACTGCCTGTGCAAAGGATATACCATGAACTCAAAAAAGTACCGGCTATATAATTATTTCACGAAATGCAAGAAAGCTCCCGGCACGGGACTTTCAAATTCCATCGGCTCGCCTGTTACGGGGTGGGTGAAACACAGCATATAGGCATGCAGACACAGTCGGCCGCAAGGGTCGTCGCCATTTCCGTATTTCACATCGCCGCACACGGGATGTCCCATGTCGGCACAATGCACACGGATCTGGTTCTTGCGACCGGTCTCGAGCTTGAACTCCGCCAATGTGTAATTCTCTGAGCGGCGCAGCACATGAAAATGAGTAACCGCATATTTGCCTCCATTGTCCACGGGAGAGGAGTAGGTGATATAAGCGCTGTTGTCTTTCAGCCAGCTCGACATCGTGCCGCCGTCTTGTTCCACACGTCCGCTGAGCAATGCCATGTAGCGGCGGTCGTAAACAGTATTATGCCAGTCTTCCTCCAACATCTGCTCCGTCTGCTTGTCCTTGGCGTAAATCATCAGCCCGCTGGTGTCGCGGTCGAGACGGTGCACCACATGAGCGGTGCATTTCTGATGAGTCTGCAAGAAATAGTCATCGAGCACAGCCTTTACATTCAGCGACTTATGACCGGCGGCCATGGAGAGAATGCCCACATTCTTGTCGATAATGATAAGATACTGGTCCTCATACACAATCTTCACATAGCGGCTCTTAAACTGGTCGTTTTTCTTCGTCTTGCTGATTTCTATCACCATGCCTTGGCGCAGGGGGTAGTCAAACCTCGTTATCACCTTGCCGTTCACTTTTATGCCATGCCCTTTCAGTGTGGCTTTTATTTTCGACTTGCTGCCGGGCATGAATGCAAGGAGGTATTGAAGTAATGGCATCGGTTCCATCACTTCCATACGGTCGTATCGCTGTTCGTTGTACTGAGACATATTTTAATGAATAATGGATAATGGATAATGGATAATGGATAATGCGGCTTCGCCGCTATCGCCGTAGGCGATTTAATTGTCAATTGTCAATTATCAATTGTCAATTGGAATAATTTGCGAGCATTAGCGAGCAAATGATTCCACCCGCCGTGAGCAGTCCATAGATGAAGATGTTGCGCGCTGTCTTTCCTAATATCTTATTCAGGGCTTTGCCCCTTTTTATTTTCACCATTTCCCTCCAAGTGAGATAGTGGGGGATGAGATAGAGTAGGGGCAGCAGGAACGCCCACATCCTCCCATCGCGTGTCCACATCAGGATGTTGAGCATACAAGCTATAAACCCTAATGCGAGATATATTTTTGCCGAGCGGCTCAGTCCGGCTCTTGCCACGAGGGTAATCTTTCCACTCTTACGGTCGTTTTGTATATCGCGGAAATTGTTGATCATCAACAGGTTGTCAATCACCAATCCGCAGGCTATCGATGCCCAGAACAAAGGCCAGGTGATGGTATGCAACTGCACATAATATGTGATGCAAACGGGTACGATGCCGAAGAACACCACCACGAGCAGGTCGCCAAGACCGATATACGAGAGGTGGGTGGTATAAAGGAAACAGAACACCACGCATAATATTCCCACGGCAATCATTTCCAACCCTCCGTAAATAATCAGCGGCAGTCCTACGGCGCAGGCTGTTACTGTGGTCAGTGCAATTGCTTTTTTCATAGCGTCGATAGAAACCCAGCCTTGTGCGCAGGCTCTTTTGGGTCCGAGCCTTGTCTCGTCGTCGTTGCCGCGGGCATAGTCGTAAAAGTCATTGATGAAATTCGCGTCTATCTGCATAATCAGTGCGAAGAGCAGGCACAGCAGCGCCGGTTTCCAAGAGAATATGTTCCAACCATATAGTTGTGCGTCGGCATAACAAAAGGCAATACCAATCATCACAGGCACGGCGGCTCCGGCGAGCGTCTTGGGCCGCGCTGCCAGAAGCCATGCTCTGAATGAGTCTTGCTTCACACCGTCTTCATTCAATATATCTGTCATCTCTGTTTATTTATTACTTTCTGTAATCAGTCCGTGCCTGTAGGCATAGAGCAGTTTCTGCAGGTCTTTTATTTGCAGCCGCAGCTCCTCGCCAAGGTCGGTGTCGGCCACGAGCATCCTGTGCTGGCTCATCTCCACAATCATCGTGGTGCTCTTGATGTCGGTGCCTTTCTCTATCGCCTCCCTCTGTGTGGTGAAGAGGTCGTGCTGTACGAGTTGGAAACCGCGGCTGTGGTAAATCAGCGTGTATCCGGAGATGCCGGTCTCATTGTGGTATGCCCTTGAGAAACCGCCGTCGATGACCATCAGTTTGCCTCCTGCCCTTATTGGCGACTCTCCCGACATCACATGCACTGGCACGTGTCCGTTGATGATATGTCTGTTATCGCCTTTCACTCCGAAGCTGTCGAGGATGGAGTCGCACACGTCAGCGTTGTTGCGCAAGGTATAGTATGCTCCTTTCTCCTCGGCGTAGGTGGCTTTGTCTTTTAGGAAATATCGTTCGAAGGTGGCCATTTTCGACTTGTCGAACAATGGGCTGTCGGCTCCGCACCAGAGGTAAAGGAAATAGTCGATGGCATATTCTTTCTCTTCCGGGTCGGTGTCGTCTTGGAATGCGCTCATCACCAACAAACCGATGCGGTGGAGCAGTTCCTTGCCCTTGTATTTCTCTTTGTATGTAAGCACCTCTTTCATTGTTCCGTCTTCGTTGAGAGGTATTGAGGCGTGGAAGAGCAGGTTGCCGTTGCGCACTGTAAACATGCTTCCGTGGCGCAGTAGCATCTGTATGTGCTTGTATAGTTTCTCGCTCACGTCAAACGACCTTCTGAGTCTTTTGACCAAAAGCTCTTCCTCTTCTGTGAGCTTGTTGGGGTCGATGGGGTCGATGGTGGGGAAGTGGCAGGTCTTCATCTCGTATTCTTTGCCGTCGATGGTACAAGTCTGACGCTCAAAGTTGATATGGTTGAAGAGCATGCGGTCTTCCATGTTCCACTCCGGGTGTTTGGCGAAGAGCTGGTTTTCGAGTTTGAATTGCAACACCGTGATAGCTTTGTGCATCTTTGCTGTGAGCTCTATGGTTTTCTTGTCCATGTCCTCGTCTTCCTCGCATTTGGGCAGGAATGCGGTGCAGGGGTCGTCGGCATACACTTCCATGGCGAAGGTGGCCAAAGGCACCATGTTGATGCCGTATCCCTCTTCGAGTGTGGCGAGGTTGCCGTATCTTAGCGACAGGCGTATCACGTCGCACATGCATGCGTCGTTGCCGGCCAATGCTCCCATCCACAGTATGTCGTGGTTTCCCCATTGTATGTCCCAGTCTTTATAGGTTGCCAGGGTGTCTAAGATGATGTGTGCGCCGGGTCCGCGGTCGTAGATGTCGCCAAGTATGTGAAGCTGGTCGATGATGAGCCTCTGTATCACATTTGCTATGGCGATGATGAATGCCGGTGCCCTGCCTGTGGATATGATGGTCTCGGCGATGGTGTCCACGTATGCGGCCTTGTCGAAGTCTTCCTTGTTCTCATGCAGCAGCTCCTCGATGATATACGAGAAGCTGGGCGGCAGTGCCTTACGCACCTTGCTTCGTGTGTATTTGCTCGACACGTCGCGGCATACTTTCACTAATCTGTGCAAGGTGATGAGATACCAGTCGTGCATGTCTGGCTCGCTTTCTTGCACAAGCTCGAGTTTCTGTTCGGGGTAGTATATGAGTGTGCACAGGTCTCTTTTCTCGCTTTCCCTGAGGTCATTGCCGAAGAGGTCGTTCACTTTTCTCTTGATGTCTCCGGATGCGTTTTTCAGCACGTGCTGGAAAGCCTCATACTCCCCATGTATGTCAGCGAGGTAGTGCTCTGTGCCTTTGGGCAGTGCCAAGATGGCTTGCAAGTTTATAATCTCCGTGCTGGCAGCCGCCACATTAGGAAAACTCTTTGATAACAGTTGCAAGTAGTGTAATTCCTCGTTTTTGATGTTAATAGTCATAGTTGAAGTCCTCCACACTATTTTTTGTTGTTAAAGGCCTGAATCCTTCTTCTAATCCGAAGCAGTCTTCTATGAGGTCTTGTAATTTCATTGTATATTTTTTTATTCCATTGTCTCTTAGTGCCTCGTCGAGTGCCGTCTCGTCAAAATCGTTGTTGCGCATGGCTTGATATATTTCCACGAGTCTTGGCAGCGATTCCTCTACGCTTTTGAAGTTTCTTTTGAAGTTTTTCACCATCTCGCAAAAGTCGGCGATGTTCTTCGGGTCGGGTGAGCTTGGTTCGTCTCTATTAAATACCACTCCCTTGGTGTTTTGGTTTAGTATCCATATCGCTTCTGCCACGATGCCGGTGAGTGAATGTTTGTCGCAATACATTTTCAAGTTTCTCCAGTCGTTACTGTCAAGCAGCGTCAGGTTGTTTACCTCCGTTGCTGTTGGCACTCCACTGTTTGGCCGTAGGGCAGTGGCGTCTTTGCATACTGCTGTGCGCAATAGAGTGAACAGCCCTTGCCATGTGCTTACCGTCATGTTTGTTTTCAGATGACGGTCGATGGTTTTCTGCCACAATGCGCGGGTGGTTTCTGTATTGTCTGCTCCGCTGTTTAACAGGGGGTGTGGCACGACGCTGAGGCGGTTATTGGCGATTTTCAGCAGCAAGTTGTTTTTCTCCTTGTCGCTTCCGGTTATGATGCGGTCGCAGCGCCGCAAGGAGAAGAACCGTTGTATAGGATGAGGCTCGTGGTTTATCGACGCCACTACTCTGAACCCTCTGCTTTTCGCCGTTTTTATTGCCATTTTGCTTTGTTTGCTCCATTGGCAGTGCACATGCACTATGTCGGGCATCTGCTCGTAGAGCAGTGTGAGCCATTGCCGCCTGTTCTGCACTTGTCTCGCTTCCACGC
>Ga0065709_1029354_pt1 | contig 29459 bp, 28 predicted proteins | sample Hoacrofraction14_2_FD_59096 | JGI IMG/M metagenome (GOLD analysis project Ga0065709, IMG submission 59096) | Hoatzin crop microbial communities from Cojedes, Venezuela, sample from fiber fraction 14 v1 | ecosystem: Host-associated > Birds > Digestive system > Esophagus > Crop | place: Venezuela...
TACCAAGGGTCGTAGAGGTATGGCTTGGCTGCTATTGCCTGGTTGAAATATTGAATGGCGAGCACATAATCCTGATAATACATGGCACTCCGCCCGGTGATTATCAGCCGCTGCGTATTATACTGGGCCCTGGTTCCTATGGTGATTGCCGTCAACAGCAAGAGCAGTAATGCCCGCCTCCAGTATTTCATCGTTTCACCGGTTTTACCCTGTATGAGCATCTTACTTTCCCCTGCAAGAAATTCTTTAGCTTACTATTGATAAGTTGCTTTCTCAAAGGGGAAATATGATCTATAAATACGTGTCCTTCCAAGTGGTCGAATTCATGCTGCATCACTCTTGCGAGGTACCCTTCCACCCATTCGTCATGCTCGACAAATTTATCGTCAAGGTATTTCACGTGAATCCTCTTCGATCGGGTAACCTTCTCATGAATTCCGGGAAGAGAGAGACAACCCTCCTCCATCGTCTCCGTCTGCTTTTCATCCTTCTCGATGATATGAGCATTGATGAAAGCCTTGCGGAACCCTTTGTATTCGGGAAGATCGTCGGAGATGACGTCGAGGTCGATGACAACAACCCTGATCGCTTTTCCGATCTGTGGGGCAGCCAGTCCGATACCCTCGCTCTCAGCAAGCGTCTCAAACATATCCTCTATGAGTTTGTCAAGTTCGGGATAATCTTTGTCGATATCCTCAGCCACCTTCCTCAATACCGGCTGTCCGTATATGTATATAGGTAAAATCATAATTTCTTCTTACTGTCCAAATATGTCTGTAATATTATCGTGGCGCTGATCTCGTCAACCAGTGCCTTGTTCTGACGGTCTTTCTTTTTCAGGCCTCCGTCGATCATCGCCCGGTGCGCCAATACCGATGTGTATCTCTCGTCGACGTATTCGATAGGGATGTCGGGGCGCTTGTTTTTCCATTTCTCCACGAACTGCCTCACCCTCTGCAGGTTTTCGCTAGGCTGGCCGCCCGTCTGGTACGGTTCGCCTATCACGATGCGTTCCACTTCCTCTCTAGCGGTGTATTCCTGCAAAAACTTGAAGAGCTCTGATGTAGAGACAGTAACCAACCCACCTGGAACAATCTGAAGTGGATCGGTTACTGCCAAACCTGTACGTTTCTTTCCGTAATCTATTGATAGAATGCGGGCCAACGCTTAATTATTTTGAGTTGTACAACAGCCAAGCGTCGGGATAAGTCTCTCTGAACTGATCACGGCTTCTAGCTGCATCGATCTTCTGGTCGAATGTGGCAGAAACGACGCGATACATCTGGTTAGACGGGTTGAATACGATCTGTGCGTCATGGCCAGCCTGTTTCAGACGGCTCTGCAAGCCCTCGGCGTTAGCCTTGAGACCGAAAGAACCAACGACAACACTGAAGTTCTTCAGACCGGTACCACTGATAAGTGATACGCTCTCCTGTCTTACTGAAACATTGTCAGCGTTATCATAAGTTTTCTGCTGGGTGGCAGGTCTTCTCTCCAGAGGAGTGACGACCTCAGTCTGAGGCATCTCCTGCTGAACGGTCTGTTCTACGACAGCCTCCTGAGCCTTAGCCTTTTCGTATGCTTTGCGATAAGCACTTTCTTTAGACTTACAGCCGGTGAGAAGGAATGCAGCGCACAGGCATGCACAAATTACGGTGTACTTTTTCATTTCCGATTTATTTTTAAATTAAACTATTTCAAAATATCGATGCGAAATTACTAAAAAAAAGGGAAATAACGGCAAAAACTCTGCATAAAGTTTGTTAAATCAAAGAAAATGGGGCGTTTTAACAAAATTTGGAGACATTTTTGAGTCAAAGATTAAAATATTTTGCTACTTTTGCCTTCGCAAAGGCTTCTGATGAGAATGCCCGTATGTTTAATTTAAAATATTGAGAAAATGAAGACATTAGGTTATCTTGGATCATTTTTCGGCGGTGCTCTTGCCGGCATCGCTCTCGGAGTACTTATGGCTCCCGAAAAAGGCAAAGACACTCGCGAGAAAATCGCTGACTGCGTAGACGATTTTTGCCAGAAACACAATATCAAGCTCACCCGCAAGGATGTTGAGGACCTCGTAGACGATATCAAAGAGGAAGTTGCCGGCGAATAATTATCATTACAATGATTTCTAGCGACAAAAACGTGGAAACGATAGGTCAGCTCGTTGAGGTGATCAGACATTATATCGGGCTTCAGAAGGAATATCTGAAGCTCGATAGCATCGACAAGATCGTCAGGCTGTTCACTGCCACGGCTATCATGCTCGCTGCGATACTGATTTCGCTCTTCGTGGTGATATTCCTGTCTTTTGCCGCGGCGTTCTTCCTGGCAGACAAGGTTGGTACCGTAGCGGCATTCTGCATCGTGGCAGCCTTCTATCTGTTTATATTCCTTCTCTTCGTGATCTTCAGGAAGGCTCTCATCGTCAAGCCTCTCGTGAGATTCCTTACTTCATTGTTACTTGAATAAAAGAAGACTGACTTATGAATGAAATTCCTGATCTTACAAATACGGATGTGTCGCAGCTGACGCTGGCTGACATTCAAAGGAGAAAGAAAAAACTAAAGACTGAAATCCAGAAAGACAGTACCAAGATTGAGCAGTACTGGAGATCGCTGTACCAGTCGCCCAAACAACTGAAGAATACGAGCAACTTCGCCAATCTCGTCAATATCGGTGGAGGCGCTTTCGATATCATACTTCTCGGATGGAAGCTCTATAGGAAGTTCAAGAAGAAAAAGCGGTAAGACCCTATTGGGCTACCAGGGATTTTAAGCAAACTTTTCCTGCACATTACACAGCTATCTATGTGTCAGTCATTTATTGGTGGCGAAGGATGGCGATAAGATGCCAGCTACCGGAAAACCATAAATTTATGTAAATCATTACATATCAGACATTTACCGGATTTCATATCCTATATATTAACTCGTTAAAAACGCCGTTTTCAAAGGGCGAAAACGCCGTTTTCACCGGTCAGAAACTACGTTTTCACCGGCCAAAAACATAGTTTTGGAATCAGACGCTGCAAACGGCCTCTATTAATAGTCTGATACGACTGCTCAAGCTTGGGTGTAACTTCAGCCCGTAGTTAATCACCAATAAGACGCTGAAGATCTGGGAAATGTGCAATGTGCAAGATTTTTTTCTTAAAACTTTATAGGCGCGCGCGAAAACGGGATTGAAATTGGATAAATCAAACGCAGCATGAATCAATATTCATTTGCGAAACTAAGAAAGGAATCTTAAACATCAATTATCTGTCCGTCGTAAGCGAAAGCGAATCCTTCCGGCAAACGGCCGCAGGCTTCCACATGAAGACCGACGTCATGGTTCATGTGGATAAAGAAAGTCTTTTCCGCCCCTACCCTACGTGAGAATTCGATAGCATCAGGGACGAGTTGATGGGAATGATGCTCTTTCTCGAAACGGAGAGCATTGACGACAAGAGTCTCAACACCATCGAGATATTCGTATTCTTTGTCGTTTATTGTCTTCATGTCCGTGATATAGGCGAAGCGACCTATGCGATATCCGAGGATAGGCATCTTGCCATGAATCACTTCTATAGGAATAACCTTGAGACAACCAACCGACAACGTCACGTGAGGTAATACCTCTGTCAAAGCGATATGGGGAACACCAGGATACAGATGTTCCTGGAAGCAATAGGGCATAGTAGTCTTCAACGCCCGGCATGTATTGCCATTAGCATATATCTGTATGGTGCCGAAACGACTGAAAGGCCTCAGATCGTCGAGTCCACCGACGTGGTCGTAATGAATATGAGTGAGAAGCACCGCGTCGATCTTAGCGAAGGGCAACGGAAGAATCTGCTGTCGGAAGTCGGGACCACAGTCGATAAGAATCCTCGTGTCTCCCTCCTCTACCAGAGCGGAAGAACGCAGACGGCGGTCGTGCGGATCAGAACTGCGGCAAACATCACAGTAACAACCAATTGACGGCACTCCGCAAGATGTTCCCGAACCAAGAATTCTGACTTTCATAAGAATATTCTTTTCCTAACAAAATTAAACGATATTCACTTCCGGAGAAATCTCTATTCCGAATTTATCCTTCACATCCTTATAAATCGCCTTGTAGAGATTGATGATATCCCCACCAGTTGCGCCACCGCGGTTCACCAATACCAAAGCCTGTTTGTCGTGAACGCCAGCCGCCCCGAGACTCTTACCCTTCCATCCGCACTGGTCGATCATCCATCCGGCGGGAATCTTAACGTAATCGTCATCAATATCGTAATGAGGCAATTCCCCGAATCTCTCCTTCAGTTCCAGATATTTTTCCTTCTTCACTATCGGATTCACAAAGAAACTGCCGGCATTGCCAGTAACCTCCGGATCTGGAAGTTTTTCCCTGCGGATTTCAATTATCGTCTGACGCAATTCCGAAGCAGTAGGATTGTCAATCCCCTTTTCCGCCAATCTGCTGCGGATATTACCGTATTCGAGACGCGGATTAAAAGCCCTCGACAGGCGATATGTGACGTATGTGATAAGATATTTATTTTTCCACTCACCTTTGAAACGGCTCTGGCGATAGGCATACTGACAGTCGGCATTAGTAAATGAAACTCTTCTGCCAGTAGAAATTTCAACGGCCTCCACCTTATGTATGATATCCTTCACCTCGACACCGTAAGCACCGATATTCTGTACGGCACTGGCACCGACATCGCCCGGGATAAGCGACATATTCTCCATGCCATACAAGCCGTCACCGACAGTCATGGCAACGATGTGATCCCATACCTCGCCACTACCGCATCTGAGCAGCACATCACCGTTTTCCAGGTCAGTTCGTCCGATACCATTCACGGCACTACGGAGAACCATACCATCGTAGTCCCCCTTAAGCAACAAGTTACTTCCTCCGCCGATGATAATATAAGGAGTCTGAGGAAACGAATCACCGCAAAAAGCGACAATCTCATCTTCGGTATCAAATTCCACGAAACGAGCGCAACGGGCATCAATACCGAATGTGTTATGTCGTCTGAGACTGTAATTATTGAAATCTCTCATAATCTACTGAACCATCTTAGACAATTTCCACAATCCGCCCTCTTTCTTGAAGGTGAACTCCATCTCCATTCCGTTGGCGATACCTCGCATGACAAAAATCTTCTGATTACTACCTTTCTGCGGATCTCCGTAGATGATATTGTAAATCATACCTGCGGGCAGTTCAGGAGCGAAAGCAGGCCACGTATCAGCGCTGATATATCCAGTCATGGTACTGAAATCGTCATCAGGATCAGGCCCGGTGAACTCCACCTCATTGGCGAGATGAGAAGCCTGGAAGGAAGAATCCGTGGCAAAATGATTATAAAACTGCAGGAAAGAAGCATTATCAGAGTCTGAAATCTTCGAATGTTTGATATTGGTAAGCATCCACCGGCCGTTAACCCTGTCGAAGACATACTGTTTGATATTGTCCTTGTCGAGCATAATCTTCTCAATCACTGCATGACAGACACTGGTATCCTTACCCATCTGCATCTGTCTGCGGTTGTCGAAGATGATAGTGTAATAATCCTGGTCCATGAAGAAATGATCCATCTTCCAGGAAGACTTGTTCTTATATGTCTTCCCCTCGCCCCCGTCTTCGGTCAGTGGGAATTTTACGCGGGAAGTCTGCAGTTTCTTGTTCGCTGCGAAATTGAACATGAAGTCATCGAAGAGTTCGTCGGCAGCCTTGGGCATGGGCGTTTCCTCTATAAGTTCCTCAAGGGTATCCACAGGGACGGAATCCTCCATGACAGTATCGTCGACGACAATACTATCATTGGCGACATCCGTTTTCTTCTGCGAGCAGCCTGTCCACAACATTGCAGAAGCAAGCGCAAACATTATATAAGAAGTCTTTCTCATCGCATTTTTAACTGCCTCTCAAATTGCTTTCTCATAAAATTGATGCAAAATTACAACTTTCTCCCGATATTTTGCCATTTTTTTCAAAGAAAATATTACCTTTGCACGAAAATTTTAATATTTGACCAAAAATTATCATAAAATGATACTTGATAAAATTGAACAACTGATCAAAGAGGTAAGCGAGTTGCATGCTTCCAACCAAGAAGAACTGGAGGCTCTGCGACTGAAATATCTCAGCCGCAAGGGTGAGATCAACGCCTTGATGGCAGACTTCCGCAATGTGGCAGCCGACCAAAAGAAGACTGTCGGTGTGAAGATCAACGAGTTGAAAAATCTGGCTATCGAGCGTATCAATACCCTTAAGGAACAATTTGAGGAGAGCGAGAGTCAGAGCGACGATATCGACCTCACCCGTTCGGCCTATCCCGTAGAACTGGGCACACGCCACCCCCTCACCATTGTGAAAAATGAAATTATCGACATTTTCTCCCGTATGGGTTTCACGCTGGCTGAAGGACCTGAGATAGATGACGATCTGCACATCTTCACCAACCTGAATTTCGCTGCCGACCATCCGGCTCGCGATATGCAGGATACATTCTTCGTGGAACAGAGCCAGCTTGATGTGACGAAAAACATTCTGCTCCGTTCGCACACCAGTAACGACCAGACAAGAGTGATGGAACATGCACAGCCGCCAATCAGAGTGATCTGTCCGGGAAGAGTATACCGCAACGAAGCGATATCGGCTCGTGCTCACTGTTTCTTCCATCAGGTAGAAGGTCTGTATGTAGACAAGAATGTTTCATTCACAGATTTGAAGCAGGTTCTTCTCACCTTCGCCCGCGAGATGTTCGGAGCAGACACGAAAATCCGTCTCCGTCCGAGTTTCTTCCCATTCACCGAGCCAAGTGCCGAGATGGATATCTCATGCTTTATCTGCGGCGGTGACGGGTGCGGTTTCTGCAAGCATACGGGATGGGTGGAAATCCTCGGTTGCGGCATGGTAGACCCCAATGTGCTTGAGGCCTGCGGTATTGACAGCAAAGTATACTCCGGTTATGCATTCGGAATGGGTGTTGAAAGAATCACCAACCTTAAATACAGGGTCAGCGACCTCCGAATGTTCTCCGAAAACGATACACGATTCCTGAAAGAATTTGAGGCTGCTAATTAGCAGCCTCTTTTTTTATTTACTTTCCGAAAGAATTTCTTTTTTAATTGATGTCGACAGCGGCAACCTCGGGTGCCTCATCCTTATCATCAACGACATCCTGAGAAGTCGGCAGCGGTTCGCCCTCCTTGGGGATTCTCACAAGAATACTGAAGGTGCTCCCCTCTCCCACTTTCGATTCGAGAGTAATCTCACCATGATTTTTCTCTGCGAAATCCTTACAAAGGAGCAATCCCAGTCCGGAGCCCTCCTCCTTAGCAGTGCCATAAGTGGTGAAACTCTTATCTGTCTTGAACAGTTTCGCCTGGTTCTCCTCACTGATTCCGACGCCATGGTCTCTTACACTTATCTTAGCATATTCCTTGCCGTCCTTTTCAACCTTAGTGACAAAGAGTTCAATCTTGCTACCTGCCTCACTGAACTTGATAGCATTACTCATGAAGTTGCGGAGCACGGTCTTTATCATCTCTATATCAGCACGGACATCGAGTTTTACAGAGTCATCATAAACAAGATCTATCTTCTTCATTTCAGCCACCATATTGAAAATCTCAACAACACCGCTGATAAGCTCGTTGGTATTGAAATCCTGCAGAACGACGTTCAGTCGTCCGGTCTGGCTCTTGGTCCACTTCAGCAAGTTGTCAAGCAGTGCGAAAACCTCCTCGCATTGTTCATTAGCCTGATTGACTAGCGTCCAAAGTTCCTCACCCAACTGTTCGGGAGTAGCCATCATGGAAATCATATTCAGCACCATCTTAACGCTCGCCATGGGAGAACGCAAGTCGTGAGCGATGACGGAATACATCTTATCACGACCGACGATGGTATTCTGTAGTTCCTTGTTCTGTGCGATAATCATGCGTTTCGCAGCAACAAGAGATATCTCATGCATCACGCGGATAACAAGTTCGTCCTTGTTGAACGGCTTCGGAAGGAAGTCGCTACCACCCGACTGGAAACCCTTTACGATATCGCTCGGAGAGTTGAGAGCCGTAAGGAAGATGATAGGAATATCCTTCGTCTTCTCATCAGCTTTCAGAATCTTCGCTGTTTCGAAACCGCTCAAATCAGGCATCATCACATCAAGCAGAATCAGGTCGGGCGATTCGCTGCCAGCTTTGGCGATACATTCGCGGCCGCCACTTGCCGAAATGACCTGGAACCGCTCCTTGGTAAGCAATATCTTAAGAAGTAAGACATTGCTCATTACATCGTCGACTATAAGTATCTTATAATCACTTCGATTTATGCTTGACTCTAATGTTGCACCTGCATCCATGTTGAAAAATATCTATTAAACCTTGCAAAGATAGTTAAATAAAATAACTTTTGCAAATTTTTGCGAGTTTTTTTTATTTTATTTATATTCAGACCACGATTTGATGTCGATATCATCGATGTCGATAGTACAGAACGCATGTATGAAAGCACTTGCAAGTCGGCTATTAGTGATAAGCGGAATATTCAGGTCGATTGCTGCACGACGAATCTTGTATCCGTTGGTAAGTTCATGTACAGTAAGGTCCTTCGGAATATTCACCACCATGTCTATCTCTTTGTTATGGAGCAAGTCGAGAGCCTGCGGATGCTGTCCTTCGTCACTAGGCCAGTATACAAGAGTATTTTCTATTCCGTTGGCTGTCAGATACCTGCTTGTACCGCCGGTGGCATACAGATTATATCCGTGGTCTTTCAACATACGTGCAGCATCGAGCATGCCAGCCTTCTGCTTGGCTCCTCCGGTAGACAGCAGGATATTCTTCTTCGGAATACGGTGTCCTACGGAAAGCATCGCCTTGAGGAGAGCCTGGTCGGTATCGTCTCCGAGACATCCTACCTCGCCTGTCGACGACATATCCACACCCAATACGGGGTCAGCCTTCTGCAGGCGGTTGAAAGAGAACTGCGATGCCTTGATACCGACATAATCGAGATCGAAGAGATTTTTGTTAGGCCGCTCCACAGGCAGGCCGAGCATCACCTTGGTTGCCAGTTCTATAAGATTTATCTTAAGCACCTTGCTTACAAACGGGAAAGAGCGTGACGCACGTAGATTGCACTCTATCACCTTGATATCATTATCTTTAGCCAGATACTGGATATTGAACGGACCACTGATATGCAACTCCTGAGCAATCATCTTACTTACACGTTTGATACGTCGTATCGTCTCGCAATAAAGTTTCTGCGGCGGGAACTGTATCGTGGCATCACCGGAATGCACACCGGCAAACTCGATGTGCTCGCTGATCGCGTAAGCTATGATCTCGCCATCCTTGGCTACTGCATCCATTTCCACCTCCTTGGCATGTTCGATAAAGCGGCTCACAACTACGGGATGATCCTCGCTGACGTTAGCGGCCAACTTCAGGAAACGTTCCAACTCGTCATTGTTGGAACAGACATTCATTGCAGCTCCGGAAAGCACATACGACGGACGTACAAGGACGGGGAATCCCACCTGTTCGATGAATTTGTTGATATCCTCCATCGAGGTCAGAGCGCTCCATTCCGGCTGATCGATACCATTGCGTGTAAGCATCGACGAGAACTTCGCGCGATCTTCGGCATTGTCGATATCCTTGGCTTTGGTTCCGAGGATAGGAACATGCTGGTCGTCGAGGCGCATGGCAAGATTGTTAGGTATCTGACCACCGGTAGAAACGATAACTCCGTGAGGGCATTCGAGATCGATAATATCCATCACCCGCTCGAAAGTGAGTTCGTCGAAATAAAGACGGTCACACATATCATAATCGGTACTTACCGTCTCGGGGTTGTAATTGATCATCACCGAGCGGTAGCCTTCCTTGCGGATAGTATTAAGAGCCTGCACTCCGCACCAGTCGAACTCCACAGAACTGCCGATGCGATAAGCTCCGGAACCGATAACTATTATAGAGCGCTTGTCCTGTTCAAATTTTATATCATGGTTTACCGCTGCGTAAGTGACATACAGATAATTCGTCTGAGCCGGATATTCGGCTGCAAGAGTATCAATCTGTTTTACGTAAGGTACGATGCCGTAAGTCTTTCTCAGATTGCGGACTACGAGACCCGCTTTATACATATTATGCAACTCATCTTCGAGCCCTACCGCACGAGCGATCTGGAAATCCGTGAATCCGTAAATCTTCGCCGTGCGGAGCAATTCCTTGTCAAGGACATTGACGGAACGGACAGATCTCAGTTGCTCATCGATATCTATGATATGCTTCAGTTTCTGCAAGAACCATTTGTCGATCTTTGTCAGTTCATGAATCTGGTCCACAGTATATCCTTTATGGAAAGCCTTGGAGATGATGAAAATACGCTTGTCGGTAGGTTCACGCAGAGCGGAGTCGATATCCGCGATCTTCAATTCTTTGTTCTCGACGAAGCCGTGCATCCCCTGCCCTATCATTCGCAGGCCTTTCTGGATAGCCTCTTCGAAATTACGTCCGATAGCCATCACCTCACCGACAGATTTCATCGACGAGCCGAGTTCTTTGTCGACGCCATGGAATTTGCTCAGATCCCAACGCGGAATCTTACATACCACATAGTCGAGAGCTGGTTCGAAGAATGCGCTCGTGGTCTTGGTGACACTGTTTTTAAGTTCGAAAAGTCCGTACCCCATGCCCAGTTTGGCAGCCACGAAAGCGAGAGGATACCCGGTAGCTTTAGATGCCAAGGCCGACGAACGGCTCAGTCGGGCATTCACTTCGATAACCCTGTAATCCTCGCTCTTCGGATCGAAGGCATACTGCACGTTACACTCCCCGACGATTCCGATATGACGGATGATCTTTATCGACAGAGCACGGAGTTTATGGTACTCACTATTAGTAAGAGTCTGTGAAGGAGCGATAACGATACTCTCGCCGGTATGTATTCCCAGGGGGTCGAAATTCTCCATATTACAAACTGTGATGCAGTTGTCGTATTTATCTCTAACCACCTCATACTCGATCTCTTTCCATCCCTTGAGGCTTTTTTCTACGAGCACCTGAGGAGAGAACGAGAAAGCTTTCTCTGCCAGGCGGTTGAGTTCGTCCTCATTATCGCAGAATCCGCTGCCGAGCCCCCCCAATGCGTAAGCGGCACGAAGAATCACCGGATAGCCAAGTTCTGCAGCAGCCTTTCGGGCAGTCTCGATATTCTCGCAAGCCTCACTCTTGATTGTCTTCACATCGATTTCGTTGAGTTTTTCGACAAAGAGCTCGCGATCCTCGGTATCCATGATAGCCTGCACCGGAGTACCCAGCACCTTCACATTATATTTCTCGAGAACACCACTCTTATACAGGGCGACGCCGCAGTTGAGCGCAGTCTGACCTCCGAAAGCCAGCAAGATACCGTCGGGGCGCTCCTTTTCGATCACCCGCTCGACGAAATACGGCTGCACGGGAAGGAAATAAATCTGATCTGCCACTCCCTCGCTCGTCTGCACCGTGGCGATATTCGGATTGATAAGAATCGTGTATACTCCCTCTTCACGCAGAGCTTTGAGAGCCTGGCTTCCCGAATAGTCGAATTCGCCGGCTTCGCCAATCTTCAGAGCTCCCGATCCTAATAGCAATACTTTCTTTATATTATCGTCTCTCATCTTGTGTATTCTTTTATATAACAAATATCTGGATTATAAAGTATCAACGAATTTATCAAACATAAATTCAGTGTCTACAGGGCCCGAACATGCCTCGGGATGGAACTGGGAAGAGAACCAAGGATTGGTTTTATGGCGGATACCCTCATTGGAACCGTCGTTCATATTCACGAAGAGTTCCTCCCAATCGCTGCCCAGCGTCTTGGCGTCGACAGCATAACCATGGTTCTGGCTCGTGACATAACATTTGTTCGTACCGACGAGTCTTACCGGCTGGTTATGAGAGCGATGACCGTATTTAAGTTTGTATATCTGGGCTCCTCCGGCCTTCGACAGCAGTTGGTTGCCCATACAGATACCGCAGATAGGTTTTCTGCTCATATTTATTTGTTTGCGGATGATGTTTACTGCATCCTCGCACATATCCGGGTCGCCTGGTCCGTTGGCAAGGAAGAGTCCGTCGAAGTCCATCTGAGTGTAGTCGTAATTCCAGGGCACCCTTATCACCTCCACCCCTCTATTGATAAGGCATCTGATGATATTATTCTTCACGCCGCAGTCTACGAGCACCACTTTCTTTCCGGCTCCTTCATTGTATTTGATTATCTCCTTACAGCTCACCATATCCACGAAGTTTACTCCCTCGTAATAAGCTTCCGGAATATTATCAGGATCATCGTCGAAGAGGATTTTTCCCATCATCACTCCATGTTCGCGCAGCACTTTTGTAAGTTCGCGGGTATCGATACCGGTAATTCCCGGAACCTGTTCGCGCTTCAGCCAGTCGGCCAGACTTTCCACCGCGTTCCAGTGAGAATAATTTTGACTGTAGTCAGCTACAATTATGGCCGAAGCGAAAATTTTTTCGCTCTCCATGAATGTTGCCAGTCCGTTGGGTTCTACCGTGAATGGCGGCACGCCGTAATTGCCGACGAGAGGGTAAGTAAGAGTCATCAACTGTCCGGCGTACGATGGGTCGGTAAGGCTCTCCGGATATCCCATCATGGCTGTATTGAAAACCACCTCGCCAGCCACGGGTTTCTCATATCCGAAAGAGTATCCATGGAATTTTGTTCCGTCTTCCAAGACTAATGTTACTTTCTTCATCCTGATATATTTGTTTCTAAAATTTTTGTTCGTTGTTATACACTTCTTCCACATATTTCACGAAAGCCTCGTTTACCAGTTTCATTCCTCCAGGCGTAGGATAATCTCCGGTGAAATACCAGTCGCCCTTATGATCAGGGATAGCCTCGTGGAGTCCTTCGATGCTCTGATATACAATCTCGACAGGAGTCGTGACGCCCTCGGGCTGAAGCATCTCCACCATCTTCTTGTTGAGTTCTTCAACGGTGAATGGCTTATAGACGGCCTTCACGCAGTTTTTCATCTCTGTCTTAGGCTTTTTCAGTTCCTCCTTACAGTTGTGATATGTCTCGTCGATAACGCTGTAAAGCCCCCTTTCCTTGATCAGTTCGATGGCTGCACGGAAGGAGCAGAATTCTTCGAGTCGGGGCATATCTATGCCGTAATAGTCGCTGTATCTGATCTGCGGCGATGAACTTACTATCACGATCTTCTTCGGATGCAGATGGTCGAGTATTTTGATGATACTCTCCTTGAGCGTGGTGCCTCTGACGATACTGTCGTCGATGATCACGAGATTGTCGACGTACGGTTCGAGCGAACCGTAAGTCACATCGTAGACATGCGAGGCGAGATCGTTGCGGGAATTGCCTTCAGTGATGAAAGTGCGGAGTTTGATATCCTTCCAGGCTATCTTTTCGGAGCGGATATACTGGTTGAGAATTTCGGCAAGTTCTTCGCGGGTGGCCTTGTGGTCGAGACTGGCTATCTGGTCGATTTTCTGCTCGTTGAGTCGTTTTTTGAATCCTTTGAGCATTCCGTAGAACGCCACCTCTGCAGTATTGGGAATGAAGGAGAACACCGTGTGAGCCACATCGCCGTCGATAGCTTTGAGGATAGGTCTCATCAACTGTTCCCCGAGTTTTTTCCTTTCGCGATAAATATCCCTGTCGGACCCTCGGCTGAAATATATACGTTCGAACGAGCAGGCCGAGTCTCCTTTCTGAGACTGTATTCTCTCGATATGGCAATCGCCGTTGTTTCTCACGATGAGCGCCGTACCAGGGTCGAGTTCCTGTATCTCGTCGCACTCCAGTTCGAAGCAGGTCTGCAGCACGGGCCGTTCGCTGGCAAGTACTACAATTTCGTCGTTCTTGTACCAGAAGGCCGGGCGTATCTTCCACGGATCCCTCATAGCAAACATCTCGCCGCTTCCGGTGATTCCACAAACGACATATCCTCCGTCGAAATCTTCCATCGTAGTGCGCAACACATTGGCGGTATTCACATGCGAATCGATATAATCTGTTATGTCGGTTCCTTCGAGTCCCATATCCTTTGCGTCGACGAAGTTTCTCTCCACCTCTCTGTCAAGCCTGTGCCCCATGAGTTCGAGCATGATATAGCTGTCGCTATAGATACGAGGATACTGCCCCATCGAAGTGATCTTATTGAAAATCTCGTCGATATTCGTCATATTGAAGTTACCGCAGATACACAAGTTTTTGGCCTTCCAGTTGTTGCGTCTCAGGAACGGATGGACATATTGAAGGCCACGCTTGCCGGTGGTAGAATACCGGAGGTGGCCCATATACAAGTTGCCGGCGAAGGGTAGATTTTTTTCCGCGTAATGCGCATCGGCCAAATCGGCCGGACTGACATTAGCATAGTTTTTTTGCACGTTGGCGAAAATTTCCGTTATGGCGTTGGATCCCATTGCTCTTTCGCGAAACATATATTCGCATCCCGGCACGGTGTTGAGTTTTACGGAAGCGATACCGGCCCCCTCCTGTCCTCGGTTGTGTTCCTTCTCCATCATCAGATAGAGTTTGTTTAGACCGTACATCCAGGTGCCGTACTTCTGTTGGTAATACTCTAGCGGTTTGAGCAGGCGTATCATCGCCACTCCGCATTCGTGTTTTAATTGTTCCATTATCCTTTATACTCCTTGTAGAAGATTTCGTTTGCGATGCAAAGTTAGTCTTATTTTTCCGAATACACAAATATTTAAATAAAAAAAAGCGCTTGCGATGATGCAAGCGCCGTATTTTTTAGAAATTGAAATAATTCTTTGCATTATTATAACTGATATCCTCGACCATGCGGGAGAGATTTTCCATATCGTCGGGAAGGAGTCCTTTCTCCACATCGTTGCCCAGAAGATTGCAGAGCAGGCGGCGGAAATACTCATGCCGCGGATAAGAGAGGAACGAACGGGAATCGGTGAGCATTCCGACGAAACGGCTGAGCAAGCCGAGCACCGACAGGGCGTTCATCTGACGTGTCATACCATCGAGCTGGTCGTTGAACCACCAACCGCTACCGAACTGTATCTTACCCGGGCAGGAACCGTCCTGGAAGTTTCCGAGCATAGTGGCGATCACTTCATTGGCGCAGGGGTTGAGCGTGTAGAGAATCGTCTTTGTCAGTTTTCCTTCCATATTCAGATGGTTGAGGAAATGACTCATCGCCAGAGCTGTATTAAACTCGCCGATAGAGTCGAAACCGGTATCCGGACCGAGCTTGTCATACATAAGTGTATTGTTGTCGCGGATAGCTCCGTAGTGATACTGCTGTGCCCATCCTGCATCGTAATCCATCTCGGCGCAACGGGTGAGGAAACAATGTTTGTACTGGCGGATCTCCAATTTCGAGAGAGTCTGATGGCGCATAGCTTTCTCAAAGATCACCTCTATCTGACTGTCGGTATACTCATCATCGTAGAATTCCTCGATACCGTGGTCGCTCAGTTTGCAACCGTTTTCTGCGAAGAAGTCATGACGTTTCTGCAGGGCATCCATCATATCCTTGAACGTGGTGATGGTGACACCTGCCGCCTCACCGAGTTTGTTTACATAATCAGAGAAATCAGGCTTCTCGATATTCATAGCCTTGTCGGGGCGCCACGCCGGAATCATCTTGATTTCGAAGCCGTCCTCTCGAGTCTGCTTGTGATAATGCAGATCGTCGATAGGATCGTCGGTGGTGCAGACACACTCGACATGATAGTGGCGCATCAGTCCTCGGGCGGAGAATTCCGACTGCTTCAGCTTTTCGTTACACTCGTCGAAGATCTCACGAGCTGTCTTCGGACTGAGCAGCTTAGTGATACCGAAAGCCGTCTTCAGCTCGAGATGAGTCCAGTGATAGAGAGGATTGCGGAAGGTATAAGGCACTGTTTCCGCCCATTTCTCAAATTTCTCCCAGTCGGAAGTTTCGTCGCCTGTACAGTATTTTTCGTCGACACCGTTGGTGCGCATAGCTCTCCATTTGTAGTGGTCGCCTCCGAGCCAGAGCTCCGTGATGCTCTTGAACTTGTGGTCGTTGGCCACCATTTCTGGTATCAGATGACAGTGATAATCGATAATCGGCATCTTTGCCGCATGATTGTGATACAACTCCTGCGCCGTAGCAGTTTCCAGCAGGAAGTTCTCATCCATAAACTGTTTCATAAATTTCTTCTTTTGTTCTATTATTATTAGTTCTTAATATATATTCTTCTCAATTTTCGTGCAAATATAACAAATAATTTCGTTATTACGAAAAAAAAGGTTACTTTTGCAGCAAAATTTAACGTAAACGATGTCATACGCGAAGATTTTACTGATATATACTGGCGGCACGATAGGAATGCATCACAATCCGAAGACCGGAGCCCTGGAGCCTTTTTCTCTGAAGGCGCTCATCCAGGGAGTGCCCGAATTGGCGACGCTCAACAGTGAAATAGAGACGTTCCAGTTTAATCCTCCTATCGACTCGAGCGATATGCAGCCGGAGCACTGGATACTGCTCACCAATGTCATATATAGCAAGTATGACCAGTACGACGGATTCGTAGTGCTCCACGGCACCGACACTATGGCATATACGGCATCCGCACTGTCGTTTATGCTTGAAAATCTCACGAAGCCGGTGATTCTTACCGGTAGCCAGTTGCCTATCGGACAGGTGAGAACCGATGGAAGGGAGAATCTGATCACGAGCATTCAGATAGCATCGGCGAAAGACGAAGCTGGGCATGCCCTGATTCCCGAGGTGTGCATCTACTTCCACGGACGACTGCTGAGAGGCAACCGCGCCACGAAGGCCAGTGCCGAGCGTTTCGATGCTTTCGAGAGCCATAATTTCATGCATCTCGGTGAGGTGGGAGTTAATATCAGTTATCACACCAACCATGTGCTCCGTCCTGATTTTGACAAATTTGTCATCCCCCATACCAGACTTAACCCCAACGTTATGGTGTTCACCCTCTTCCCCGGAATCCAGGAGGGTATGGTGAGAAGACTGCTGGGATTTACAGAATTAAGAGCTGTTGTAATGAGAACCTACGGAAGTGGTAATGCTCCACAAATGGATTGGATAAAGAAAGCCTTCAAAGAAGCAGTGGATAACAACGTGATTATCGTAAATATCAGCCAATGCGATACCGGTGCTGTCGAGATGTCTAGATATGACACAGGCAACTGGCTTAAAGAGTGCGGCGTGATAAGTGGATATGACAGTACTGTGGAATGCGCCGTCACGAAACTTATGTATCTTATCGGCAGATATCACAATAAGGATAAGGTGATACAGTGTATGAACAAATCGCTAAGAGGTGAAGTCACTATACAATAATCCTCTTTTTCTGAAAATTCTCCCTGAATTCCGTGGGAGAACAATTCTTCTTCTTCTTGAATATACGGTTGAAGTTGCTGAGATTGTTGAATCCGCAACTGAAACTTATCTCCGCGACGCTCTGTGCGGTATCGACGAGCATGCGGCTTGCGACTCCCAGACGGATATCAATGATATATTCGCTCAGTGTCCTGCCAGTATGAAGCTTGAAGAAACGGCTGAAAGCACTCGGGCTCATTCCCGCGATATCGGCAAGTGTGGCAAGACGAATCTCGTCCATGTAATTCTTGGCGATATAGTTCTTCACTTTAAGCACCCTACGGCTATCGCTACCATCTGATACTTTCGCATAACTACTTGATGCCAATGGTCTTGCACCATCCGACTTCGACAATTCATATAATATGGTCATAAACTGAGTAACGGCATAGAATCCATCTTCCACAGTACTGAGATTATCGATAAGACGATATACCCTCATTATCGCGGAAAGAGGGAAGCACAGACCTTTCCTCGCCTCTTCAAACATCTTCTTTATGCTATTGAAAGGGTTGCGGGCAAACATACTTGAATCCCCCATATCGAAGTCGAACTGTATCGTAACCTCGCGAATATCCGGACTGGTGCATTTACCCTGCTCCCAGACATGCTCAAGATCGGGACTGGTGATAAGCACCAGGTCGTACTCTCCTATCTCCTCCACACTATCTCCCACGATGCGTTTCACGCCGGGAGCATGTTCCACGAAGTTCAACTCACAGACATCATGGTTATGAATAGGATAAGTAAACTCCTTCTTTCGCCTGTCGGCAATGTAAAGGACATCCTTACCCATTAGGGGAGTCAGCTCATGGATTACTCGTCGCCCGTCCATTTATATTATATTTTCAATTCTTTGAGTATGTCTGCGATTTTCTGCAAAGTAGTAAGGCGGGTGGGCACAAGAGGCAGACGAAGCACATTCTCGATCATTCCCATCTGATGGAGCATTGCTTTCACGCCGGCAGGATTACCGTCGACGAAGAGAAGACTGAACAAGTCGGTGAAACGATGATGGATCACACGGGCTGCTTCATACTCACCGTTGAATTCAAGACGAATCATCTTTGAGAATTCCTTGGGCAGAGCGTTGCCGATAACACTGATAGCACCCACAGCTCCACTGGCAATCATCGGGAACGTGAGAGCATCATCACCACTGAGAACCTCGAAATTGTTCGGTTTGCTCTTGATAATCTCATCCACTTGTTCTAGACTTCCGCTAGCTTCCTTGATAGCAACAATATTACTGCAGTCATTGGCAAGACGTACTGTAGTCTGTGCCTTCATATTGATACCAGTACGGCCAGGTACATTGTAAAGGACGACAGGCAGATTCGTAGCAGATGCTATAGCTTTGAAATGTTGGTAAAGCCCTTCCTGAGAAGGTTTGTTATAATAAGGACAAACACTCAGCACACCGTCGATACCTCCGAAATCACCATGCTTGAGTTCATCAACCACCGACAATGTATTGTTTCCTCCGCATCCCATTAATATAGGAACGCGCGCGCGAACCTTATTGACAATTCTATTCTTTATCGTAAGTTTTTCTTCTGATGTAAGACATGGAGTCTCTCCTGTAGTAGCAAGGATGCACATAAAATCAGCACCGTTCTGCAGCTGATATTCAATGAGATCATCAAGCGCCTCGTAATCGACACTGAAATCACTCTTAAACGGAGTAATCAAGGCCACACCAAGTCCTCTAAAAATATTCTGTACCATAATACCGTTTTTACTTTTCGTCTGCAAAATTAGTAAATTTATGGCAAAACGCAAACTTTTAAGCCCAAAAAGTTATCAAATATAGATATAATGAACTTTTTTGGCTTAATCATCACATTCTTTACTGGCAAGACAAGTACATCAATACGTTTTTACATTTCTACACAAATCATATCTTCCGACTAAATCTTAATTAATTTTGCAAGTCAAACGTTAATAAAAGTTATGTGTGGGCACACAATTATTTTACGTCAAAAAAAAGCACGAAAAACTTTGGGCAATTGAAATAAAACCACTAACTTTGCAGTCGTTATCCTGAAAACAATCTTTTTACCTTAGAAAGAAACTAATACCTATTTGTAAATATGGAGCGGTTGCCTGTGAAGGTAACCGCTCCATGAATTATATAGGAAATCATGATAAATCGTGTTCAAAAGATCCTCAAGATACAAAGTTTTAGGCCTTTAAGATATAAAAAGTGCAAAAAAACTTGGTCAATTAGAAAAAATGTAGTAATTTTGCAGCCGATTTAGTCCGTGGTGGCATAATTAAGTGGAGGCATGACGCCATCCCGCCCAGCGGAAAAACCCGTTTAATAATAATAAAATGTACGCAATTGTAGAAATTAACGGTCAGCAGTTCAAGGTTGAACAGGACAAGAAGATCTTTGTTCACCACATCAAGGATGCCGAGGCAGGCCAGACTGTTGAATTTGACAAGGTACTGCTCATTGACAACGACGGAGCAGTGTCTGTCGGAGCACCAACCATCGACGGTGCGAAAGTAGTTTGCGAAGTGGTATCACCACTCGTAAAGGGAGACAAAGTGATTGTATTCAAGATGAAACGCCGCAAAGACTCGCGTAAGCGCAACGGTCATCGTGCACAATTCACGGAAATTAAAATCAAACAAGTAATCGCTTAAAACTTTAGGAGGACGTAGAAATGGCACATAAGAAAGGTGTTGGTAGTTCAAAGAACGGACGTGAATCAGCTTCACAAAGATTAGGCGTTAAGATTTGGGGCGGACAGCAGTGTGTAGCCGGTAATATTATCGTTCGCCAGCGCGGCACAAAGCACAATCCGGGTGAAAATGTTGGTATCGGCAAAGATGATACCCTCTATGCTCTCGTAGACGGCACGGTCAACTTCCACAAGGGACGCCGTGACAAGAGCGTTGTTTCAGTTATCCCAAATACTGAAGCTTAAGTTATCAAATAAAAAATTTATTCCAAACAAACACAGAATCCGGTTTCCCGTCTCGGGGAATCGGATTTCTGCTATATATAAATACATTATTTCTTCACTTTTTCTTTTTCCGTTTCAATTAATTTTTGTACCTTTGCAAACAAATACGTATTTTAAAATTAGAAACAGCTATGCTTACACTTAAACTCATCAGTGAAGAAACTGAACGTGTTATCAAAGGCTTGGAGAAAAAGCACTTCAACGGTGCCAAAGAAGCCGTGGAAAATGTCCTCGCGATAGACAAGCGCCGTCGCGAGACACAACAGAAGATGGATGCCAACAAAGCCGAAGCTAAGAAGTTGGCCGCACAAATCGGAAAGCTCATGCAGAGCGGACAGAAGGATGAAGCGGAAAAAGTAAAGGAGCAGGTGGCTTCATACAAGACACTCGACAAGTCGCTCGAGGAAGAGCTCAACAAAGCCAAAACAGAACTCAGAGACTTGCTGCTCACCATTCCAAATATCGCCAACGAGCAAGTGCCGGAAGGCAAGGATGCCAGCGACAACGTGGTAGTAAAAGAAGGTGGTGTGATACCCGAACTGCCCGAAGACGCTCTCTGCCACTGGGATATCTGCAAGAAGTTCAATCTCATCGACTTTGATCTCGGTACCAAGATCACAGGTGCCGGTTTCCCCGTCTATATCGGCAAGATGGCAAGATTCCAGCGTGCTCTCGAGGCATTTTTCCTCGAGGAGGCAAGAAAGAGCGGATACCTCGAGATACAACCGCCCTACGTGGTTAATGAGGCTTCCGGACTCGGCACCGGCCAGCTTCCCGACAAGGAAGGACAGATGTATCACTGCAATCTCGACAATCTGTACCTCATCCCTACGGCAGAAGTTCCCGTAACGAATATCTTCCGCGACGAGATTCTCGAAGAGAAAGATCTTCCTATCAAGCGATGCGCATATTCAGGCTGTTTCCGCAGAGAGGCCGGCAGCTATGGCAAGGACGTGAGAGGACTCAACCGTCTGCATCAGTTCGACAAGGTGGAAATTGTACGCATCGACAAACCGGATCACTCTTACCAGTCGCTCGACGAAATGCTCGAGCATGTGGAGGGGCTGCTCAAAAAGTTGGAACTCCCATATCATATCCTGCGTCTTTGCGGAGGCGATATGAGTTTCACATCTTCTATCTGCTACGACTTCGAGGTATGGAGCGCAGCACAGAAAAGATGGCTCGAGGTAAGTTCGGTATCCAACTTCGAGAGTTATCAGGCAAACCGTCTGCAGTGCAGATACAGAAACGCTGAGACGAAGAAGATCGAGCTCTGCCATACCCTCAACGGTTCGGCTCTGGCTCTGCCGAGAATCGTGGCCTCTATCCTCGAAAACAACCAGACTCCGGAAGGCGTGAGAGTGCCTAAGGTGCTCGTTCCGTATTGCGGATTCGAGATGATCGACGATAATAATTTCTAACAGACAAGCTATTAATCTACAAAACAACTGAAGAATGAATAAGATTGTAAAAAAAGAGCAATTTTCAGAGAAAGTTTTCCTCTTTGAAATCGAAGCCCCTCTGATAGCCAAGAGCCGCAAGGCAGGCAATTTCATCATCGTCAGAGTAGGCAGTAAGGGTGAGCGCATGCCGCTTACCATTGCTGATGCAGACGTGAAGAAGGGCACCATAACCATCGTGGTGCAAAAGGTCGGACTGTCGTCTACCAAGCTCTGCGATCTAAATGTGGGCGATTACGTAACCGATGTCGTAGGCCCGCTCGGAAATCCCACTCACATAGAGAAATTCGGTACCGTCGTGTGTGCCGGAGGAGGACTGGGAGTCGCCCCTATGCTTCCCATCATCAGAGCGCTGAAAGCTGCCGGCAACAGAGTACTCAGCGTTATTGCCGGGCGTAACAAAGACTTGGTAATCATGGAGAAAGAAGTACGAGAGAGTTCTGATGAAGTGATTATCATGACCGACGATGGAAGCTACGGTGAGAAGGGTGTCGTGACTGTCGGCATCGAAAAATTCATCAATCAGGAGCATATCGACAAGGTGTTCGCCATCGGTCCTCCCATCATGATGAAATTCTGCTGTCTTCTCACTCAGAAGTATGATATTCCCACCGACGTGTCGCTCAATACTATCATGGTCGACGGTACAGGTATGTGCGGTGCATGCCGTCTTACAATTGGCGGACAGACAAAGTTTGTTTGTATCGATGGACCGGAATTCGACGGAGCACTTGTCGACTGGGATGAGATGTTCAAGCGCATGGGAACATTCAAAAACGCCGAGCGCGAGGAGATGGAGCACTATCAGGAGCATCTTGATACGGTGAACAAAGAGGAAGTAAAAGAGGAACATACTGACATTACGATGGATGTGGAGCCCACAGATGAAACCATTGAGCAGCTTACGAATCGCAATTCTGAATGGCGCAAAGCTCTTCGAACCAGCATGAAACCAAAGGAAAGAGGTGCTATCGCCAGGGTACGGATGCCGGAACTCGATCCCGCTTACCGTGCTACCACCCGCCTTGAAGAGGTTAATATCGGTCTGACAAAAGAGATGGCTCTGACTGAGGCTAAACGCTGTCTGGATTGCGGCAAACCAACATGCGTGGAGGGATGCCCAGTAAACATCGACATACCTTCTTTCATAAAGAATATCGAAAGAGGGCAGTTCCTCGCTGCCGCAAAGGTATTGAAGAACACCTCTGCCCTACCCGCTGTATGCGGACGAGTATGTCCCCAGGAGAAGCAGTGCGAAAGCAAATGTATCCATCTGAAGATGAACGAACCGGCAGTAGCTATCGGATATCTCGAGAGATTCGCAGCCGACTTCGAACGAGAGAGCGGCAACATCTCTATACCTGAGATCGCTCCGAGCAACGGAATAAAAATTGCTGTTGTCGGTTCTGGTCCTTCAGGGCTCAGCTTCGCAGGTGATATGGTAAAGAAAGGTTACGATGTATACGTATTCGAAGCACTGCACGAAATCGGCGGTGTACTTAAATATGGTATACCTGAGTTCCGTCTTCCCAACCGTATCGTAGACGTGGAAATAGAGAACCTGAAGAAAATGGGTGTACACTTCCAGACAGACTGCATTGTAGGAAAGACTATTTCAGTACAGGACTTGGAAGACAGAGGATTCAAGGGAATTTTCGTCGGCTCTGGTGCAGGCCTGCCTAATTTCATGGGTATCCCCGGTGAAAACTCGATCAATATTCTTTCTTCTAATGAATATCTTACTCGCGTGAATCTGATGGATGCAGCAAATCCGAAAACAGATACACCTATAAACCTTGGAAAGAAGGTGCTTGTTGTCGGAGGTGGAAATACCGCCATGGACTCATGCCGCACGGCCAAACGTCTCGGTGCCGAGGTGACACTCGTTTACCGTCGTTCGGAGGCTGAGATGCCGGCTCGTCTTGAAGAGGTGAAACATGCGAAAGAAGAAGGAATCAACTTCCTCACACTGCACAACCCGATAGAATACAAGGCTGACGAGAATGGTGCCGTATGCCAGGCAGTTCTCCAGGTAATGCAACTTGGTGAACCGGATGCAAGCGGTCGTCGTCGTCCAGAGCCCGTTGAGGGCCAGACTGTAACACTCGACGTCGATCAAGTGGTTGTTGCAGTAGGTGTCTCCCCCAACCCACTCGTTCCGAAGTCTGTCGAAGGTCTCGAACTGGGCAGGAAGAACACTATCGTAGTAAATGACGAGATGCAATCATCTCGTCCAGACTTGTATGCCGGAGGTGACATCGTCAGAGGTGGTGCGACCGTTATTCTCGCCATGGGCGACGGTCGAAGAGCTGCAGCCAATATGGGCAAGCAGTTACAAGGAAAATAATCCTCAGCCTCAATGAAGATTTCTCATGAACAGAAATTAGAACGGAAACTGATAAGTCGCCTTAACAAAGCGATTTATCAGTTTCGTCTTATCGATGATAATGATAAGGTTCTTATCGGCCTTAGTGGAGGAAAAGATTCTCTGTTCCTCTTGGAGATGCTGGCTAAAAGAGCTAGAATACAGCACCCCCAGTTTTCAGTTGAGGCCATACATATAAGGATGGAAAATATAAAATACGAAAGTGATACAACATATCTTAAACAATTCGCACAAGAATTTGGCGTACCGTTACATATCGTAACGACATCATTCGATGCATCCACAGATAAGAGAAAATCGCCATGTTTCTTGTGTTCATGGAACAGAAGGAAACAAATGTTTAACTTCGCACAAGAACACGGTTTCAACAAAATTGCATTGGGGCATCATCAGGATGATATTATTCATACGGCTCTGATGAATCAGTTTTTTCAGGGACATTTCTCCACAATGCCCGCAAAACTGAAATATAAGAAGATGCCACTCTATATCATACGACCGTTGTGTATGGAACAAGAGAATGACATAAGAGAATATGCCAGAATACGCCATTATCAGAAGCAGAAAATACTGTGTCCTTATGAAACAGACTCTCATCGCAATGAAATCAAAAATCTGTTTGAGAAAATAGAAGAAATGAATCCTGAAGCGAGATATTCGATATGGAATTCATTGATAAGTGAAAATAAACTCATCGAAGAATATTAAAAAATCTTTATTTCTTTGATTTCTAAATATTTTCTTGTATCTTTGCCTGATATTACGAATTATTGTGTATGAAAAGGATATATATACTTGCTATAGCACTACTTGTTACAGTTTCAACCTCTGCCCAAAGGAGCAAGAGGAAGGTCAAGATTAAGCCTAAGGTGGAAGAAGTTGTACCCGTAGAGGATCCTCGAATCACAGAAATGAGGGCTAATACACAAAAGATTTTCTTTTTTGATTCTCTGGTGACATCAAAGAAAGACGTCGTTAGTAGTATCCGTCTCAACAAAGAATCTGGTAAATTATTTTATTACAACGATTTTTTCAAGATTGACGGCAACAATGACAGAACGGTTTTTCTTAATGAATTAGGCAACAAGTGTTATTATGCATGTAGCGATAATAATGGCGAAATTCATCTGTATACGAGGGATAAATTAGGCAATCAATGGAGCGAACCTATAAAGATCGAAGGGATGGATGGCATGTTTGAAGATATCAACTACCCCTTCGTGCTACCTGATGGTATCACCTTGTATTTCGCAGCCAAAGGCAACGAGAGTATCGGAGGGTATGATATCTTCGTCACGCGATTTGATAATTCCGATAGTCATGTTCTCACGCCAGAGAATCTGGGCATGCCCTTCTCGTCTGAGTCTGATGACTATTTATATATCATTGACGACCTTGACGGACTTGGATGGTTTGCCACGGAAAGAAATCGGATGGACGGAAATGTCTGTGTATACATGTTCGCACAACCGAAAAGCAGAAAGACATATAATGAAGATGATATATCGGATGCAGATCTTAAGAAGATGGCTGATATACATGACATACAGTCGACATGGACAAGCAGCAACGAGCAGAAAAGATATAGGTCTACATACAATAATATGCTTAAACGAAACGATAAGAACATTTCAAACGACAATTTCTCCTTCGTCATCAATGATGATGTTAATTACACACATATCGATGAGTTCAAATCCGTAGCTAACAAAAACAGATACAAAGAACTACAAAGTTTTAAGAAAGAATACGAACAGAAAGTCAGAGAATTGGCTACACTGAGAAACAAATATCACAAAGGGGATTATTCTGTCGCACAATATATTACAGAGTTAGAAAAATCGCTGGTTTCGCAAGAAACAGAAATCAGAGATATGGAAAAATCAATACGTAATTCGGAAAATATCATTATAAATAAAAAATAACCATGAAGAAGAAATATTTTGCAGAATCAGAATTGTTGATAAATGCAGACGGAAGTATTTTCCATCTGCACGTACTGCCCGAACAATTGGCAGACAACGTAATATTGGTAGGCGACCCTGGACGTGTTCCGGTTGTTGCGGCTCATTTTGCAAGCAAAGAATGCGATGTTCAGAGCCGTGAGTTCCGCACTATCACGGGAATGTATCAGGGCAAGAGAATCACGGTGATAAGTACTGGTATCGGTTGTGATAATATAGATATCGTGCTCAACGAAATTGACGCCCTGGCAAATATCGATTTCAAGACGAGAGAGGTAAAAGACAAACTCCGTTCTCTGAATATTATAAGGATAGGCACTTGCGGAGGACTTCAGCCTAACACTCCTACAGGAACATTTATCGCATCAGTGAAGAGTATCGGTTTCGACGGATTGCTGAATTTCTATGCCGGACGCAACGATGTTTGCGATCTGCGACTGGAAGAAGCATTCATAAAGCACATGGACTGGAATCCTCAATTGTGCGCTCCTTATGTTATAGACGCTGACAAGTCGCTTATTGAAAGAATCGCCAAGAATGACATGGTCAGGGGTATAACCATCGCTTGCGGAGGTTTCTTCGGGCCACAAGGCCGAGAACTGCGCATTCCTTTAGCTGATCCGAAACAAAACGAAAAAGTTGAAAGTTTTGAATACGACGGACTGAAAATCACAAACTTCGAGATGGAGAGCAGTGCCGTAGCAGGACTTTCCAAATTATTAGGACACAAAGCAATGACCTGTTGCATGGTAATAGCCAACAGATGGGCGAAGAAAGCTGATACTGGTTACAAATCAACCATAGACGAGCTGATAAAACTCGTACTCGACCGTATTTAGGAAATGTTATCTGCTCTCATTCTTGGCATCATTTTCTCATTCGTAGAGCTGAATTGCGAAAATCTCTTCGACACCAGACACGACGACGGGAAAAATGATGAGGAATATTTGCCGGAAAGTCTGAAACGATGGACACCGAAGAGATATTGGAACAAATTGAACAATATCTCTAAGGAGATTATATCTTGTGGCGAAAGTGACGAAGGATGGTTCCTGCCAGACATAGTAGCACTCTGCGAAATAGAAAATGACTCTGTTGCCAATGATCTCTGTAATCGTTCCATTCTGAGAAAAGCAGGTTATGAATATCTAATCACATCATCTCCCGATCTGCGAGGCATCGATGTCGCATTATTGTATAATCCTTTACATTTTGCACTGATAAACAGAAGAGATATCAGAGTGCCTGTAATTACGGATATGCGACCGACAAGAGATATTCTATATGTCTCCGGAAGGATTATGAACGGTGACACGCTCCATATTATGGTCGTTCACGCTCCGAGTAGGTTCGGTGGCGAGAAACATTCCCTACCCTTCCGGATGCAAACTATCAATAAAATTGTCGAAACAGTCGATTCAATAAGAGAAATCAACTGTGACGCCAAGATCATTATAGCAGGCGATTTCAACGACAATGTGAGCAACATCACCTTACAGACTCTGAAGAATATAGACTTGGTAAATATTTCTGGAGATGCAAAAGGAAAAAATGGTGCTGAAGGCAGTTACAAATATAAAGGTGACTGGGAGACTATCGATCATATAATAGTAAGTCTGACGGTGGCCGATAAATTAAAATCATGTCGCATAAACGATTCTATGTTCCTCCTTGAAGAAGACAAAAATTATGGAGGTGTAATGCCTTTAAGAACTTATCGGGGATACAAATATCAAAAGGGATATAGTGATCATCTCCCGTTGATATCAGTATTTGAATTTTGAAAGAAAAATTATGACAAACAATAATGATACTATATGTGCATTGTCTACTGCGACAGGTGGTGCCATCGCAGTAATACGTATATCAGGGCCTGAGGCTATAACTATCACGGACAGATTGTTCAGCAAAAAACTTGCAGACAAGAATGGCTATTCTTTGATATATGGTGAAATAGCCAATAATGATGGCAAACCTATTGACGATGTGGTAATTTCATTATATCGTGCACCTCATTCTTATACTGGCGAAGATTCCATCGAAATATCCTGCCATGGGTCGCAATATATAATCAATCAGATTCTCAACGTTCTGATAGAAGCAGGTTGCAGGCAAGCACTACCGGGGGAATATACGCAAAGGGCCTTTCTGAATGGGAAAATGGATTTAAGCCAGGCAGAGGCTGTTGCTGATTTGATAGCGTCTACCAACGCTGCATCACATAAGATTGCCCTGGGACAACTTAGAGGAAGTTTCTCCAGCAAACTGTCTGATTTGAGAACTCAGTTACTGAAAATAACCTCCCTGTTGGAATTGGAGCTTGACTTCAGTGATCAGGATGTAAATTTCGCCGATCGCGACGAATTGCTCTCTCTCGCAGAGAAAATCAAATCACATATTGGGAAATTGGCCCACTCTTTTAAGACGGGCAAGGCTATAAAATCAGGTGTTCCTGTTGCTATCATTGGCAAAACTAATGTAGGCAAAAGTTCACTACTCAACCGGCTTGTAGGAGAAGATCGGGCCATAGTGAGTGATGTTCACGGAACCACTCGCGATGTAATTGAAGACACCACAATAATTCATGGAATTACATTCCGATTTATTGACACTGCAGGAATTCGAAAAACTACCGATGAGGTAGAACAAATGGGCATCGAACGAACTTATCAAAAGATCGATGAAGCGGCCATTGTTTTGTGGATCATCGACAGTAAACCCGACGAGAAAGAGATTGCGGAAATAAGACATAAAACGGATGGCAAGAATCTGATTGTCTTACAAAATAAGATCGATCTACATCCGGATGACATGTTAGCTGATCATAATATTACGACATTAAAAATCAGTGCAAAACAAGGTATAAATATAAGCGAACTAGAAGAAGCCATATACGTAGCTGCCGACATTCCCGAGATCAAAGAAAATGATGTTATCGTCACCAATGCTAGACACTACGATGCGCTTGTAAAAGCCTCCAAAAGTATCGAGAGAGTAATATCCGGACTTCAGGCAGGACTAAGTGGAGACCTACTTTCCGAAGACCTGAGAGAATGCATCAATCAACTCGGTGAAATAGTTGGAGGAACTATAAACAGTGATGAAACATTACAAAATATCTTTTCTCATTTCTGCGTCGGCAAGTAGGAACACTAAAACAACTCTGAACAACTCTGAATAACTCGTAATAAGTCTCTCATTTTGAGGGACTTTTGTTTTTTAACACTTCAAGTTGCTTATTTGTTACTCATAGATATTTGAGTTATT
>Ga0065709_1029355_pt1 | contig 29458 bp, 12 predicted proteins | sample Hoacrofraction14_2_FD_59096 | JGI IMG/M metagenome (GOLD analysis project Ga0065709, IMG submission 59096) | Hoatzin crop microbial communities from Cojedes, Venezuela, sample from fiber fraction 14 v1 | ecosystem: Host-associated > Birds > Digestive system > Esophagus > Crop | place: Venezuela...
GTGGCCACACCGAGCGTTTTCTTGTTCAAGGAGCTGTTGTTGCCGCTGAAATAGAAGAAGTAGCGCCACTTGCCGTCTATCCATTTCTCCTCGATGCAGGGTGCCCATGCGTTGCCAGCCGACCACGACACGTCTTTGCCAGCGGCGAGGTTGAGGATGGTTCCCTCGTTGGTGAAGTGGAGAAGGTCGGGCGACGAGAAGACATCGAAGGTGTAGCCGCCCCAACCATCGTAGCCGTCGGTGGTGGGATAGACGTAGAATCGACCTGTTTTCTTAGAGAAGAGCACCTCGGGGTCGGCGTGGAAGTCGGGGATGATGGGGTTGCCATCCTTTTCGACTGACACGGTATAGGTGATTTTGTTTTCGCCGAGCACGGCCGTATATTTGATGGCTCCGTTGGAGAAATCCTGCGGTCCTTCGGGCGTGATGGAGACGCCGAAGGTGCCATAGAATTGCGGGTCGAAGTTGGTGATGTCGGCATCGGGGCTCACGGGCACAAAAATGGAGTTGCCAGAGATGAGGAAGTTGTTGGCATCGACGTGGGAATTGGCGGTGCCTGTGATGGCTGCCTTCTGGTCGTCGATGGGGAAGGCCTGGAGGAGGGCTTCGGCTTCGGCGGCCGTGATGGGGATGACGGTGCCGTGGCGGGGCGTGAAGGCGCCGCTGGTGGTGGTGTTCTTGACGAAGGTGAAGTTCTCGAGGTCGGTGCTGGAGCAGAACTGATAGTGTTTGTTGCTATAGCAGTCGTACATCAAAATCCATGAATCTTTGTTGATGAGTTTGAAGACTCCCGCGCCTTCAACATTCTCGGTGGTTTGCTGCAGCGTGCCGGAGGGGCTGCTCCACTGTGAACCTGGGGCCTTGCCTTTGTCGGCGGTGAGGTGAGGAGTGGTCACTTTGCAGATGCCGCCCGTGCCTTCGTTTTTGTAGAAAGCGTGGTAGAGGCTGTCGCTCTCGTTGTAAACGATGTCCATGTCGATGGTGGCCGAGCCTCTGTCGTAGAAGTAGGTGGGTTCGTCTTCGAGGTCGGTGAAGTCGGCATTGGCATAGTTGTAATATACTTTATCATAGATGGCGGTCTTATCGGAGGTGAGGATGGAATAATAGACCATGTATTTTTGTGCCTCCTTATCCCAAATGGTTTCGGGCGCCCAGACGCGGGTTACGTTGGCGTAGGTGGTCTCGGCGTAGCGCGTTGGGAAGTGGACGGAGGCGTGTCCCCAGTGGATGAGGTCGCGGGATTTGAAGAGCACGAGTCCGCGGTTGCTGTTCCAGCCGTTAGCGCAGACCATGTCGGTGGCCGTCATATAGAACCATCCGTCTTCGCCGCGCAGGATATGGGGATCGCGGAGTCCGCCCATGACGGTGCAGGTGTCGGCTTTGAGGAAGGCTTGTCCGTTGTTCAGGGGCGTGTAGTTGTAGCCGTCGGAGGAGATGGCATAGTAGAGATTCTCGTCGGAATTGGAGGGGAAATAGACAAAGAGGTAGTTGGTGTAGGGCTCTTGTTCGTGGAGGCATACGTTGAAGGTTCTTGTCTCGCGCACGTCTCCCTTGATGATGGTGGCGGTGAGGGTGACGTATTTCTTCTCGCCTTGGGGCAGTTGGAGCACGCGTCCCTCGTTGGTGAGCCAGTCGGGGTCGGAGGATTCCCAGAAGATGACGCTTCCTTCGGTTCCCACGGTGGGCAGGGTGATGCTCTCATAGATGTTGTTGAGGTGGGCATCGGTGAGCAGTTGTGAGGCGTCGTAGGCCACGCACTGCTCGTCGGAGAGTTCGGGCAGCACGCCCACTTCGAAGGTGAGGGTGTCTTTGGCGCGTCCTCCCGACATGTAGGCCGTCAGCATGGCGTGGGCCGTGGGGTGTCCGTAGGCGGGACGAGAGATTTTTCCCTCGTCGGTGATGACGGTGGGATCGCTGGTGGTCCACTTGATGGTGACGCGCGACTTGTAGCGTGTGGGCAGGTCGATGTCGTTGGTGAGGGCACTCACATCGCCGAGGGTGAAGGTTTTCATGATGGCGGCCACCTCGATGCTGTCCTGCACTGCTTGTTGTTCTGCGGCCACAGAGTCTTCGTAGGCCTGAATGTCGGAGATGGCACTCTTGAGATCCGAGAGGCTGGTGAAGGCATAGTTGTAGATGCGGAAGTCGGCATAGCGCGCGCCGCGTATGCTTCCATCGGCGCCGTTGAGGCCCAATCCGAGTCCGCCGAGCGTGGGTGTGCCGAGGTCGGAGGGATGGAGTGTGACGGAGGAACGCGTTGACTTGCCGTTCACAAAGAGGCGCCCTGAGGTGCCCTTATGGAAATAGGTGATGTTGAACCATTCGTTGGTGGGCAGGTCGATGGTGGTGACTACGCTCTGCGCATCGCTTCCATCGGCGGGCGCAATGTCCATGCTCTTTTCTTTGGAGCGGAAAACCCAGTAGGCGGTTCCATCGTTGTTGCTGAAGTTCCACACGAGTTTCTTGCCGCCAGAGAGGTCGGCGGTGGAGGGAATGTAGAGGTTCAGGGAGATGGTATAGTCGCCGCTGAGGGTGGAGACGAAGTTTTTCACGGCGTCGTTGAACTGGAACGAGCCGCCGCTGGTGCCCAAGTCGAGCACGCCCACTTTGCCATACTGTGTGAGAGTGGCACCGCCTTTGAGCTCGCCGGCATAGTTGCCCGACGTGGCAGCGGTGGTTTTAAAATTGAATTGCACGAGTTCGTCGTCGGCGCGCAGCAGGTTGGTGGCGGCGAAGAGGAACAGGGCAAGGAATAAAAAGGATTTCTTCATGTTGATTTGCTTCTGTTATTTTTATATGAATACGAAGGAGAGGGCAGGCTTCCGCAGTGTGATGGACTAAAAAAAGGTTAATTCTGCACAGAAGGGTGGGGCGGGGCGATAAAAAAGAATGCCCCATCTTTTTGGGATGAGGCATTCTTGAGGGAATATAGCAACGGTGGTTGCGGCGTGGGATTAGTTGAAAGGCAGATACCAGTTGTTCTCGTCGGAGAGATCGACAACGGGGTTCTTGTATTCCAACTTCTTGCGCAGCCAGATGCCGCCGAAGTTCGACATGTAGAGCGAAGACGCGTTCTTGTGGCGTGCGATGCGGCAGAGGTCGCCGAAACGGTTGCCTTCGAAGGCGAATTCGAGGGCATACTCGTCGCAGATGAGGTCTTCTACAGCGTTGATGGTGTCGTTGATGGTGTAGGTGGGAACGATGCCATACTGCTCGCTGAGCGCTGTGAGCTTCTTGCCAACGATGGTGTTCATCTGGTAGGGAGAGGAGGCGCCGCGCGTGTAGTAGCTTCCATGGGAGTGGATGCCGTAGCCTTGATAGAAGGTGGTGCGGTTCTCCGTGGAGAGGAAGGGGATGACGTTGGTGAGCATCTCGATGGTGGCGGGCTTCACATAGTTGGTGTCGATGGTGGTGGAGTTGACGCCATCTTTGAGCAACATGAATGCTGCGTCGGGATAGCCCATGCGGTTGAGTGCCTCAGCAAGTCGCAGATAGACGGTTGTGCCGCGGTAAACGGGGATGTTGGCGCTGGAGAATTTGGTCATCACATTGAAGGTGGAGTCGTCTTTGGTGATGCTCTCGAGCGTGACGTAGCGGCGCATATCGCCAATGGAAACGCTGCTCACGATGGTTCCTTGGGATGAACTTCCGTTGGCATAATAGAACTCCTGCTCGTCGGCGAGGTCGAGATAGCTCTGAGAGGGGTCGATCTGACGGTCTTCCAGATACATATCGGTGCTGACATAGTTCGTGGTGGAGTCGTTGGCAGAGAGGCTGATGCTGGTCGTATAGTAGTCGAAGCCAAAGAGAGCGGGCAGGTTGGTGATTTCTCCCTTATACTTGTTGACAGCCATGGGCACGTAGGTGATGATGTCGGAGTAGCCCACGGTTTGGTTATAGGAGAAGATGCTGCTCCACGAACGGCTATAGTTCAACGACATGTTGTTGGGCAGGTCGCGGCGATTGGGATAGACACTCTGGGGTGCAATGCCGTAGTTTTCGGCCACGAGGCTGTTGTTCTTGATGTAGTTGAAGTAGGACTTGGCGGCCAATTCGTATTGGTTGGTCTCGAGATAGAGGTCGCCGAGCACGAGGTCAACGGGCAACATGCACATCTGTGAGCGAATGATTTTCTTGCCACCGCTCTGTTGTTTACCTGCGTCGATGTCGCCATAGTTGGGCACTCCGTAGCCTGCGTATTTGGCGAGTTCGGGTGCCAGAGCGTCAACGATGCCCTGGAGGTCTTTCTTCTCGCGCGTTTGGTTGGCCTCGGAGATGCTGGTGATGGGCTCGGTGAAGAAGGGCACAGTGCCGTAGGTCTTAGCGAGCTGCAGGTAGGCCCATGCTCTGATGGAGTGGGCTTGTGCGTATTCGAGGAGCGCCACTTGGCGGCTACCGGTGCGCAACGACGTGTCGCGATGGGCGATGTAGTAGTTGCAGTTGTTGATGATGCGATAGTAGAGGTAGGCGGAGTCGTACTTATTGGTGGCATCGGCCGAGAAGTTGGCGAGCTCGCGCAGGTCGGTCTCCGAATAGTAGTTGACGTCGGTGAGGTCGCCTCGCATTTCTCCGACGAGCACATACTGGTCGATGGCCTGCTGGAGGCCTTTGAGTATGCCGAGCGTATAGAACATGGAGTCGGTCTTTTCGTTGAGTTCGGGGTCGAAGATCTGGCGGTCTGACTCGGTCTCAAGTATGTCTTGGCACGATGTTGCGCCAAAGAGGACTCCAAAGAATGCGGCTATGATAAATATGATTTTTTTCATTTTGCGTGTTGATTAGAGGTTGATCTTCAGTCCGAAGGTGAATGTGCGGCTTCCTGCGACGTTGCCTGGGTCGATTCCCTGATAGAGCACGGCGTTGGAAGCAGAGAATTCGGGGTCGCTTCCGAGATAGTGGGTGAGGGTGAAGAGGTTGTTGGCCTCGGCCCAAACGGAGAGTCCCTGGAGCCACGAGAAGTTGACGGGCACTTTGTAGTTGAGGCGCACGGTCTTCAGGCGGAGGTAGCTTCCGTCTTCGATCCAGCGGTCGCTGAAGCGGCTGTTGCCCATCGGGTCGTCGTAGGCGATGCGGGGCATGTCGGTCACTTGGCCTTCGAAGCGCCAGCGGTTGGTCATGGCGATGGTCTGGTTGTAGAAGTTGTTGCCACCCTCGAGGATGCTACGCTCGTAGTTGAAGACGTCGTTGCCGAGCGAATAGTTGAATCCGATGGAGAGCGTGAAGTTCTTCCACATCACGTTTGCGAAGATGTTTCCATAGATATCGGGATTGGGATTGCCGATGATGGTCTTGTCGGCTTCGCTGATAATGCCGTCGCCGTTGAGGTCGCTGAAGTGCATGTCGCCAGCCTTGAAGTATTGCTTGGCTCCCGTCTCGTCGATGAGATAGAGATAGGTGCCGTTTCCAGCGGCGGCAGCTTCGGCGTCGGTGGAGAAGACTCCTTCGGTTCTGTAGCCATAGAACACGCCTGCGGGCTGTCCGATGATGGTGGCCACGTTGTCGGTGCCATAGATAGACGAGGTGTAACCTTGTGCTGTCTTAGAGCCTTCGACATAGAGAAGGTCGTTGTTGGGCAGCGACTTGATTTCGTTCACGTAGTGTCCCATGCTGGCACCGACCTCAACATTGAAGTCTTTGCTCACGATGGGCTTGCCCGTAACGGTGAGCTCGAAACCTGTGTTGTCGAGTGTTCCGCCGTTGCTCCAATAGTTGTTGATGCCGGCCACGGGGTTGTCGAAGCTCTTGAGCGTGAGGAGGTTGGTCGTGTGGTTGAAATAGTAGTCGAAGTTGACGCCCAATCTGTTGTTGAGCCACCACGACTGCAGACCTACGTTGAACTTGTTGGTCTGCTCCCACTGTATCTCATCGTTACCGATGTTGTTGAGTTGGGCAGCTGTGGAACCTTCGAGGTATTTCATGGAGCTGAAGGATGTGCGTGCGGCATAGTTGTTGATATCGTCGTTTCCGCTGATGTCGTAGCCGGCGCGCAGCAAGAGATAGTTGATGGCATTGGTGCGGGGGAACCATTTCTCGTTGGTGAGAATCCAGCCGGCTTGTACGCCTGGGAAGATGCCCCACTTGACGCCAGCGAGGTCGAGGCCGCTAGCGTTTTCGCCGAAGCGGCTGGAGCTCTCTACGGCGAGGGATGCCTGGAGGAAGTAGAGGTTGCGATAGTTGTAGTCGGCGTTGGCATACCAGGTGATGCTCTTCCATGAGTCGCTCACGCCATTGGCGAGTTTGTAGTCCATGGAGGCAGACACGTTGGGCGCTTTGTCGTTGCCGGCAGAAACATACATGCCGGTCACTTCGTTGTCGTCGAACACGAAAGAGGTGTAGCGGAGTCCGCCATAGACGTCGAGGAAGTGGCGTCCGAGGTTCTTGGTGAAGCGCAGACGGGTGTCGCTCATCACGCTTGTCTCCTTAGAGAACATCGACATGGCGAGGTTCTGTACGGTTCCTACGCCTTCGATCAGATAGGTAGGCATACCTCCCACGGGGCGATAGTAGCGCTGTGAGTTGCGATCGAGGGTGTAGCTGAAGGTCTCGCTCAGCGTGAGATAGGGGCTGAACTCATAGCGAGGAGCGATGACAGCGCCGAATTCTGTATTCTCTACACGGTTTTTGTTGATGGCAGATCCATTCTCGAGCAGTGCCGTCGGGTTACCGAGTGTGAGTGTTCCGTCGATGCGAGTGAGGAAGTCGTCGGCGTCGGCAAGGGTTGTTGAGAGCTGGCCTGTGGAAGAATAATAGGTGTAGGGATTGAGGATGGGCGCTTTGATGAGTCCGAGGAAGGTGGGCGAAGCTACGGGGCCTGCCGTGAAGTCCTCGGGTGCGCCATTGTCGAACACGTCGCGATTGATTTTTGCGTAGGACATATCAAAGCGCGTGATGAGGTGGTCGATGATGGTGATGTCGGTGTTGAAGCGAACGCTCAGGCGATTGAAACCGTTCTCTTTGGCTGTGCTCTGTCCGTTGGTGTAGCCGAGCGAGAGGTTATACATACCCACGTTGTCACCACCCTGCACGTTGATGCTGTAGTTTTGTGCGAGGGCTGTGCGATAGACTTCCTTCGACCAGTCGGTGTCATTATGGTACATATTATAATAATAGCCCGTGGGGTCGTCGTTGAGGAAGTTGATGTTGTATTTGTAGTTGTTGATTTTGGGGTATGTTCCGAGCATTTCGGAGGCATAGAGTCGATATTGTGCGGCGTTCATCATTTCGGGGAGCTTGGGCTGAAGCACTACTCCCACGCCGACGTTGGCATCGATGCGGGTGGCGAGGCTTCGTCCGCGCTTGGTTGTGATGAGGATAACGCCGTTGCCACCTTTGGCTCCATAGAGGGCGGTACCGTTCTTGAGCACTTGTATTTTCTCCACGTCTTCGGGGTTGACGTTGAGGAGCAGGTTGTTATAGTCGCCGATGTGGAGGCTGGAACGTGTCTGCTGCATATCGCGCACGACGCCATCGACGACGATGAGCGGCTGTGCATTGGAGTTGAGCGAGTTGAGACCGCGGATGAACATGGCGGCTCCGTAGCCCGGACCTCCCGAACGGCTGATGGCGTGAACATCGGCTCCGAGGGAGTTCTCGATGTCGCTCTCGAAGCTCTGCTGGGTGGTTACTTCGGGATTGGTTGTGGGAGCAGCGAGCAGTTCGGTGCGGTTGTCATACATGCCGCGGAACTTGTCGGCAATCATCACAACGTGGAGCGGATGGCTCTCGTCGCCGATGCCTACCTGCTGGCTGAGGTATTGGGCCGTTTTGAAATACAAGGATGTAGCAAAGGTGGGCACCTTGATGGTGAATTCGCCCTTGCTATTGGTCATCGATGCATAGCGGTTGTCGTTCAGCGTTTGCACCTGTACACCGGCGAGGGGTGCTTTCGATGCGGCGTCGATGACGATGCCCGACACTTCTTTCATGGGATAGTTGGGCAGTGGTTTGGCTACTTTCTTCTTTTTTGCCACTGTCTCTTGCTGCTCTTCGTCGTCGAAGTCATCCTGTGCGTAGGCCGACGTGGAGAACGAGAGGGCGAGCAAGAATCCGAAACAAAGAATGATATATCTTTTCATCTTATACTATTTTTTCTTGATTAGTAGGTACTATAGTCATAATACTCATAGTCGGGATGCTCATTAACATAATCGTCGAGCTCTTTGGGCCTAAGGATGATGCAGTCGAGGCGGATGTTGCGGTCCTGCGTCTTGCTGCCGGAGCCTTGGAAGAAGAGCGAGGGGGCGCAGTCTTCGAGACCGTAGTAGCAGATGGGGAAGGTGAACTCGCCAATGAAGCAAGTATCGATCTTGGTGGGATCGGTTATGAGTTTGCTGTTGAGCGTTTGTGCACGCTTGGCTTGTTTACCGTCGGCGGTGTTGTAGTAGATCTGCACACGCATCTGGTTTGCCAAGGGCAGGGTGTCGTATTCGTTGGTGATGTTCGAGGGAATAAACACGCCATAGATGTTATAGGTTGTGGCCATCACATCGGGCAGATAGAAATAGAAGTTGGGGTTGTTTGTTCCGTTCGAGATTTCTACGTATGAACCGCCTGAAACGCCTCCCTTCACGTTGGGGTTCTGCGTGTTTTCTGTCACGCGGAGTCGTGTGGAGCTATAGGCTGAGGAGACAACGAGGTTGCTGGTTTCGGCCTCCAGTTTGATGGGCCAGCAGGCGTAGTTCCAGGGCTTGAGTCGGAAGGAATCGGTCACCCATACGGCTCCGTTGCTTCGGTCGTAGCGTGTAGCGCCGGTGAAGAGGTTGTTGGCGTCTTGCTGATAGAGGATGATGCCCGCGTAGGAAGTCAGAGAGTCGTTGTTGAGTGTTCCGCCTGTCTGCAGGTTCTTGAGGGGCTTGTTGTCGCGGATGTTGTTGTTATAGATGAGTCCGGAGGACATCAGCATGTGTGAAAGAGAGTCTTTCAGATAGGCTGCATTATAGGTGTAGGTCGTATCGGCGTCGTTGTCGCTCTGGTCGTTGAACTCCACTGTTTCGGCGTAGTTGAGATAGCTTTCCACCTTTTTTATTTCGCTTGCCCATGCTTTGTTGGTGGGCAGGATCATGGTGTAGGAGCTATCCTCGCGATTGATGTAAGCACTGCCGAGCATAGTGGAGAAGCGATTGAAGATGTCGTTATCTTCGATGAAGACGGAGTCGAGGTAGGTGATTTGGCCTTCAACGATGGGTCCCTGCACGCTATTGTTCTCGTCGAGCTCCAACAGATCGTATTTGTGGAAGTAGTTGGCCACGGAGTCGATGGCAAAGTATTTCGTGTCCAAGGTTTCATAGATGTTGGGCATGAAGGCGATTTTGCCATTGATGGTGTGCATGATGCCGTTGTTGTTGGCAATGTTGGGTGTGGCCACGGCGACGTCGCCGATGGTATAGGTGCCGCTACCGGTGAAGTCTTCCACTTTTCGGTTGAGCATGTAGATGCGCTCGTCGATGGTTCCAGAGGCGGGATAGTTGTATCTGGCGACGTGATTTTTGATGAATTCGCTGATGATGATGTCGTTGGTTTCGGCGTTGATGGCATCATAGTCGAACGTTCCGTCGAGGGGCGCCCACACGGTATAGCTCTGTGTGGTGTTCAGAATTTGGTCGTAGCCGGTGCGTTGGAGCAGGGCTGCGAATTGCGTCAGCTGCGGATTAGACTGTATGTTTTGCCAGATGGTGGCATCGGAGGATCCCACTTGGGTGGCGTCGGCGACGTAGTGGTCGTCCCAGTCGGAGCAGCCGGTGGCGAGGGCTCCCATGAAGAGAGCCGCCGCAACCATGGCATTTCTATATATATGTTTCATTTTCATGTTGTCTGAGATTTAATACATGTCCTCAAGATAGGATGCGTTGTTATAGATGTTGGCAGGAACGATCTCGATGTAGTCGAGGTGGAACTGCGTTGTTGTGTTCTCTGGGAGCACGGTTTTGAAGCGGAGCCAGTATTCGCGCTGCTGCAGATCGACCTTGGCGATGATGCGTCGGAGGTCTTGTGCGTTGGATCGTGCGAGGGTGGAACCGCTAACGGTGTAGTAGAGAGGTCCGCGCATCCAACCGAGGTTGTGCATGTCTTTGTCGGTCTGCACGCCTTTGTCGGCCTCGTTGGTCCAGAGTGTCCAGCCCGTGGCGATGTTAGCAGCCGACGTGTTGTTGGTGGTGCTGGGCACGTTGCGCATGTCGAGCGGGATGTCCATGGCCTTCATCTTGGTCACGTCGTTGGTTTCGCCCATGTAAACCTGCATCATGCCGCGGTTGCCATTGGCGGTGTAACCCATGCGGATTTCGTAGGTTCCATCGGGAACGGGCGGCAGACGGAGGGCGAAGTCGAAGGCTCCCATACAGTTGAACTCGTCTTTCTGGTAGTTGCTCCAGGTGTTTCCTGAGCCCGAAAGATAGTAGAAACGGGTCGTTTCGCCGTTGTACACCTTGAGATGGTCGAAGAAGTTGGTCGGGATGCGGATGTAGGCACCGCCGAGGGCACCGTCGGAACCGTCAACACCGCCGTTGAGGCCGCGGATGTATTCGTAGGTGGCGCAACGGAATCCGTTGGACATCATTTCGGGGAAGAGGGCGGTGTCGTCGAAACGCATGCGCTCGTTGAGCACGCCCTGCGGCACGTTGGCGTCGTAGGCGATGATGCCTGTGATGCGGTGGATGTAACCATTGAGGGGCTGTTGATAGTTGCTCTTCATGATGGTGGCACCCTCTTGGAGGACAACGTGGTCGGAGATTTTATCTACATCGAGGGAGTCGTTCTCGTTGAGCGTATTGTTTTGCTCCCAGTGGTTGATGAGACGGTCGCCGGAGGTGTTCTTTGCCCAAATCTTCAAGAGCGTGTAGGGCAACATGGTTTCGTTGTACTCATAGAATGTAACGGTGCTGCTCGACTCGTTCAATCCCGTATATACGAGGTGGTCGTAGGGTATTTTATATTTAATAATGTGGTAGCGCATGAACATGTTCAAGCAGTTGTAGGGGCTCTCGTAGTCGGTGCCGGTGCTCACTTGAATGTTGTTGTTGCGATAGTAGTCGTACCATCCGGTTCCTGGGTCGGCACAGTGTTCATAGATTTTGTTGGCGTAGGCGGCCAGATCTTGCACGCTTGTGATGCCATTCACTTTGAGCACGGCGTCTGTTTCGGCAAAGATGGTGAAACCAACGAGGCATTCTGTGGGGACATAGAAGTTGTAGGTGTTATCCACGCTGAATGTTTTGTCCTTCTTGTATTGGTTGAGTGAGTCGGCGAGGCCGGTGAGCTGGAGAGCTTCTGTGAAGATGGTGAACTCTTCGTGCTTGCTCATTTCACCAAAGATGAGGCTGTTGGAGCGTGTGAGGACGTGGTCGATGACGTGCACAACGCCGTTCTCCAGCTCGTTGTCGATGCTGATAATCTGAGAGTAGGCGTTGACAACGGTGTTGCCGGTCACGGAGTCGGTGCTGGTGTTCATTTCGCGTCCGAGCATCGAGGTGATCGTGATGTTCTTACCCATATCCACAGCCATGTATTGCTGGTTGACGAGGTGGAACTTGGCAATGTCGTTGCAGAGCGAGTCGGTGAGTCCTTCGAGGCCGGGGCCTGTCATTCCGTTGTGTGGCAGGTCTTCGTGACTCATGTCGGCGTAGAGGCTGTCCACGTAGGCCGTAACGGCGTCGTTGACGGGGGCGAAGCACGTATAGGTTCCGTAGCTGGCCATGAGTTTGTCGAGACCAGCGCGTTTCAGTATGTAGTTGAAGTTGCTGAACTGGTCTTCGCGGTTGGCAAGATAGTCTTCGATGGTTTCGCCTGTGAAGGTGTAGAGGTTCGACTCGTCGATGTCTTCCTTGCAGCTTGCCAGTCCGAGCAGTGCCGGCAGCATGAGGAGTGCGGCCAGGCGGCTGAATAACTTCTTATAATGGATTGTCTTCATATCTGCTAATTTTTAGAGATGGTTTCTTCTTCTTCATAGACAGGATTCTGCTTGAGCAGACTGTTCACTTTGATTTCGCTGAGCAGGATGGGGAAGTAGAGCCAGGGTTCGTTCTTCATTTTGTAGATGACGGATTCGCCGCCGCTCTCAAATTTTCTTGTCATCAGCTTCAGCATGTTCGTGTTGAGGGAGGGCCAAGTGGATTGGTCGGCCATCTTGGCGTTGATGTTCACACCGTCCATGTGACGATAGCAGTATCTAACGAGGTCGAACCAGCGTTTTCCCTCGAAGCAGAGTTCGCGCTCACGTTCTGCCAGCACGAGGAGTTCCATGTTGGCCTTGGTCTTATAGGAACCGATGGTCAGGGAGTCGATGGTGGAGCTTGTGGGGTAGCGTTGTGAGGGAGCAATCCACGAGCGGTCGTTGATGACCTTCACGAGGTTGTAGGCTGAGCGCAGGGTTTCTTCGTCGTCGTCGGATGAAGCGAGCTGAACGAGGGCCTCGGCCTTCATGAGCATCACGTCGGTGAGACGATATACGATCCAGTTTTGGTTGTATTTGGAGAAGTCCATGATGCCATTCACTTTGTTTTGTCCTACGGTTGAGGTTCCTTTTGTGAGGTAGTAGGAGATGTTCGACGTAGAAGCGAACTTGCGGATGGAGAACTGGTCGGCGGTGGTGCTTCCCACTCCATAGACGTTGTCCCAATATCTGTAGTCGTTGGTTGTCAGATAGACGAAGTCGCTAGAGGCGTTTCCAACGGTGCTGAAGATGCGGGATGCCATCAGGCGGCTCGTCGCATCGGATTCGCCCTCACGATAGTAGTATTGCTCTACGCCTTTATTGGAGTTGTATTCGCCGTCGTATTGCCATTCGAGGATGCTCTCGAGGGAGTTGCCGCCGTCTGAAGATACGAAGATATCGCCAAAGGCCAGGCTTCCTCTTGTGAGGTGATATTTGTCGGTGGTGGCCAGTGCGGCGTTGCCGTAGTTGGTTCTCCAATATTCGTCTTTCGAATCAATCACCTTGTCGGCGTAGTTCACGCAGGCGCGGTAGTCGGCTTCGCTGTGGGTCATAGAGGCTCTCCAGAGATAGATGTCGGCGAGGATGGCCCATACGGCGTCGCGGGTGATGTAGCCGCGGTTGCGCTCGTCGCCACGTCCGTAGGCACCTGTGTGGAGGATGTAGCGCTCTGCATATTCCAGATCTTCGATGCAGTGGTTGAGCACGCTGTCGGGAGTTGACTGTGCCACCATCATGTTCTGTTCGTCGTTTTCGTAGGATTGTGTCGTGTAGGGCACGTCGCGGAAAGCGCGAACGAGGTAGAAGTAGCAGAGGGCGCGCAATGCTCTCATCTCGGCGCACACTTCGTCGCAGTCGCCTTGGGTGAACTGCGGGTCAGATTCCATCACGTCGTTCACGTGGTTGAGAATGATGTTGCAGCGGTTGATGACGCTGTAGAAGGATTGCCATGAGTTGTATCCGTTGCTCGGCATCAGATTGGCAGCACTGATGTTGTCGAGGTTGGTGTTGCTGTATTCTTCGCGTTTGTCCATTTCATCGGAGCGATAGGAGCCCCAAATGATAGCACGCTCCTGGCAACTGTAGTCCATCATCGAGATGTAGGCTCCAGAAACCATTTGCTCTACTTGGTCTTTTGTCTTCCAGAAGTTCTCGCCAACGGTCTTGTCGGTGGGATAGATGGTCAGGAAGTCGTTGCATGAGCAAAGGGTTGCCACGGAGACGAGGGCCAATGTTCCTATTTTATATATATTCTTCAGTTTCATAAGTGATATCCCTTCTTTAGAATCCTAAGTTGAGGTTGAATGTAATGGATTTGCTTCGTGGCGTTTGAGAGTTGTCGTATGCGATACCCCAAGCTCCTGCGGAGTGTTCGGGGTCGGTTCCGCTATACTTGCTGAAGCAGAGGAGGTTCTGTCCTGAAACGCTGAGTTGCAGCTTGCGCAGGCCGATGGTCTTGAGCAGTTTCTTGTTGAAATTGTAAACCAGCTGCACGTAGCTCATACGAACGAAGGAGGCGTCTTCTACGTAGCGGTCGCTACCGAGGAAGTTGTAACCCGTGTCATACAGAGCGCGCGGCATTGTGGTCACGTCGCCATTCTTGCGCCAACGCCAGTTGACAGAGGAGAGTTGGTTGTAGGCATTGTACATCTGTTCCAGCGACATGCGGGCGGAGTTCACGATTTTCACACCTGCACGATAGGTGAAGCTGGTCTTGAGCGACCAGTCGCCATAGAAGAAGTTGATGCCGAAACCACCGCTCACCTTCGGGTTGCTGTTGCCAAGATAGACGATGTCGAGGGAGTTGATTTGTCCGTCGTGGTTCACGTCTTCGTAGATGGCATCACCACCCTTGAAGGTATAGGTGGAGGAACCTGTCTTATAATTATAAACAAGGTGTACGGGCTCGCCGCGTGAAGTCATCAGCACGTGGCCGTTGTCGTCGAGTGCGATAGGAGCAGTCTTGCCGCTGGCGAGGAACTCGTTGTTGATGTAATCCTCGAATTGGTCGCTTGTCCAGCCGTTGCGGTCACGCAGGTTGATCAGGTAGTCGTAGGAATACTGATAAACGCCCTTGTAGCGCAGACCATAGATGGAGCCCAGCGGGTTGCCCACTTGGATTCTGTTCAGATAGGTACCGCGTTTGCTGGCATCCCATTCGGCGTTGATAGACTCCAGCACGCTCTCATCCATTTCGAGAATCTTGTTGAAGTTCTGGCAGATGTTGAAGTTGGCGCTCATCGAGAACTTGCCAATCTTCACGAAGCGGTTGCCTTCGATGTTCAATTCCCAACCTTTGTTCTCCATGTCGCCCACGTTGCTCCAAGCCAGAGAGCCGAAACCTGAGGTGTAGGGCACGCGAACGTCTTTCATCAGCAGGTTGCGAGTCTTCTTGTAGTAGTAGTTGAAGTCACCCGTGATGAGGTCGTTGAAGAATCCGAAGTTTCCACCGATGTTGTAGGAGGAGGTGCGCTCCCACTGCAGGTTGTTGAGCTGCAGACCTTCGAGGTAGGTCACTGAGCGACCCAGATATTGTCCCGAAGTGGCGTAGCGAGCATATTGCAGATACTGGCTTCCGGGTTGGTTACCCACGATACCCCATGAGGGACGGAAGGAGAGCATGGAGAGCCAAGAGCGTGTCTTTTCCATCCAAGGCTCGTCGCTGATGTTCCAACGACCGGAGACACCGGGGAAGAAACCCCATTTCTTGGAGTCACCGAACTTGGTAGTACCGTCGGCACGCAGGGAGAAGTCGATCACGTAGCGCGTCTTATAAGAAAGGTGGCCGGTGTAGAGGGCACTCATCGAGCGCCATTCGCCGTTGCTCGTATAGAGGTTGCGCAGATAAGCCTCGGCCGAAGGAGATACAACACCGTTGGGCAGGTTGCTCGAAACCTCGGTCTGGCTGTTGTTGTTGCCCGTGGTCATTTCCCAGCGCAGGAACATGGTGGTGTACCAGTCTTTGTTCTTGAAGGCGGGAGTCAGTGTCAGTGTGTGACGTGTGGTGAAGGCGAGAGAGTTGTAGTCGTAGCCTTCGGAGTGGTTATACATGCTCGTGGTCCATGCGTCTGTCGTGATGGCAGCAGGCCAATATTTAGGCGTGCTTTGTGAGAAGATGTCCAGATAAACCAAACCTGTGTAGTCGAGGCGGGTCTTGCTGTCGTCTTTTCCGAGCAGATAGTAGTCGAGTTTGAACTCAGGTGAGATACGATAGGTCTTCTCGTCTCTCCATGCCAGGGTGGCAATGGCAACGGGGTTGCCCAAGCTGCGGATGTCTTTCAGAATCGATGAGGATGTTCCAGCCACCATTGAACCAGCAGCAGCGGCCGATCCGTAGCCAGCAGCCGACCATTGTGAATCGGTTGGCGAGGGAAGCATGGCATAGAACTCGTTGGTATCGTTGCCGTTAGCGTCTTGACGATAGATGCTCATGTTGGGCGCCATCTTCTGGGCGCGACCGAGAATGTTGTCGTCGTAGTTGCGGTGGTTGCTCGTATAGGTGAGCGGGAACGAAGTGCGGAAGGTGATTCGGTCACTCACGAAGTAGTCGAGCACGAGCTTGGTGGAGAAACGGTCGAGTTTCTGTTTGATGATGGTACCGTTCTGGTGGTCGTAACCTGCCGAGATGCGGAAGTTGGCTTTCTCACCACCACCCGATACAACGAGGTAGTGATATTGGCTCCATCCCGTCTGCTGAACGGCCTTCACCCAGTCGGTGTTGTTGTTCCAGTTCTCATATTCGGCCCAGCTCTTGTTGTAGTTGAGCTCGTTGATGGTGGTTGTAGCCGAAGCACTCTGTGAGGGGTTGTAGAGTTCCTCTTTCATCAACATGGTGTAGTCGTCGCCGCTCAGCAGGTTGTAGCCTTTGGGCTGCCAGCTGGCCTGCACGCGAAGCGAATAATCCACGCGGGTGGCACCACGCGAACCACGTTTTGTCGTAATCTGGATCACACCGTTGGCACCGCGTGAACCCCAGATGGCTGTGGCGGCGGCGTCTTTCATGACGAGAATGTCCTCGATGTCACTCGGGTTGATGGAGAGCAGCGAGGCGTAGGTCTCTTCGTTGGCACTGGTGAAGTCGAAGTTCTCATCGGGGTTGTCGAAAATGTTTCCATCTACCACGATAAGCGGTTCGGCCGATCCATTAATAGAGGTAACACCACGGAGTCGCATGGAGGTTCCCGAACCAAGGTTACCAGAGTTGGCCACGATGTCGAGACCGGCGATCTTTCCTTGCAGGGCCTCGTCGGCACTGGTGAACGACAGACCTTCCACTTCGCTCATGCTAAACTTCTGAGCTGCCACGGAGACTTCGTTCTCCGGGATGGAGAGTCCTGTGCCGCGGAAGCGTGCTTTGGCTTTCACCACCACTTCCTTCAGCGTGTTCTCGTCTTCAAGATTGATGTTGAATTCTGTTTGAGCGCCGATGGGCACGGTCACAGTCTTATATCCGATGTAGGATACACGGAGCTTATTCTTCGTATTTTTGATCTCCATCGAGAAGTTACCATTGATGTCGGTCTGCGAATACGATACGTTACGGTTGTTTTCGTCGATTTCAACGACGTTACACATCATCACGGGTCCGTCTGGGGCGTTCACGGTTCCCGAAATACGTGTGCCCTGTGCCTGGGCGCCGAGGCTCACCAAGAGCGCGAAGGCTGCCAGTATCAGGTGTTTTATCTTTTTTGTTTTCATAGAGTCTGCTGTCTGGAGTTATTCAGGAATGTCATAGTCATAGCGATAGATTCCGTCGCTGGTGCGTGCGGCTCCTGCGGGCAGGCTGGAGATGTGGTTGAGCGGCGTATGAATCTCATGGATAATTGAGAACGACGAGGTGATGAGGCTCTTGGCCGTCAGACGGTGCTGGTTGTAAACCATGTCGCGAGCCATTTTGTTGACAACTGAGTGTCCGTCGTCGGAAATATTGATGGTCGTGCCAGTGTTGTCAGTCACTTGCAGCACACCGTTGCCACCACTCACGCTGATGCGGTAGGGCACGTTCATGCTGTTCAGACTGAATGAGGCGTAGCTGCCGCTTTCCACAGTGTTGTCGGCGAACACGGAGTTGCTCTGGAAGTGATAGCGAATGAAGTCGTTGATGACTTTCACCATGGCCTTCACACGGGCGGGAGAGCTCTGCTCATTCTTCGTATATTCGTCGGCCACATCGTCCCATGTGGGCAAGCCTGCTCTGTAAGCCTTCTGCATGGCTTCGTTGTCTGGCATATAAACCGTGTAGTTGTAGGAGCTAAAATAGTTGATGTTATAGTCCAAGCAGCGACCGCTATTGTCGGTGAACACCTTATAAAGGTCTTGCTCGCTGGTGCCAAGATTGAGCTTCGAGCTAATGCCGGCGTAGGTGAGCAGGGTGGCTTTCGTGAGGTCTTCATACTTGTCGATGGTTCCAAGGCAGAGCTTCAGGAACTCGGAGAACTGTGAATATTCGTTCATCACCTTGTAAACCGACTTCTGCGGTGCTTCAATCGGGTGGTCGAGACTGAAGGTTGTACCGTTGTCTTGGTTGTAAATCTGAATGATGTTCGATACGGGGCGACCGTTGTCAATCTGGGCTCCGCTCATGGCCTTCATGTTCGTCAGATCCACTTTCACTGCGGCACCGTTCTTTGTTTTATAATAGGTGTTGTTGCCAATGGTCTCGCCGTCGGCCAGCACCACGGTGTGCAGGTTCAGAATGTCCTTGAGCTGCGTGCTGGGGAAGTCGGTTCCAGTGAGTTCGCCCACTGAGTCGCCCACCTCACCCGTATTGGGATTATATTTCCATTCGGAGCAACGAACGTAGGGGTTGCTAGTGCTCTGCACGTCGCGGTCGTAATAGAACTTCAGCGCACGGGCGTTGCTACCAGCTCCTAGGGTAACGGGGTCAACGTAGAACGTAGAGAATGCCTCGTCGGTCGGGATGAAGAATCCATAGTTGGAACTCATAGCGAGCAGGTAGGCATAGTAGTTCAAATTCAAATTCAGGTTGGTTGTCTCCGTAGCATCACCGTCGTTGATAGCGTCGCGCATGATGTTCATGTTCGTAGCGAACAGGGCTGGAGCCGAAACAGCAGAGAATTTGTCTGGCGGGAACACTTTGTCGAGCATGTAGATAACGCCGTTGTTACCAATCTTAACGTCATATTTTCCATCGCTCTGCTTGTGAAGATCGCTGATTTCGATGCCCATCGGGTCACCCGAACCCGACTTCATGATGCTTCCGAACTTGCTCGGCACGGAGTTGGCAAACGACGATTTCATGAAGTTGTTCAGCAGGTCTTTCACGATGTTGATATCGATGTCGTCGATGTTCGAATTCAGGTTGGCCTCGGTGTTGTCCAAGTGGCCATAGCGTTTGATGATGTCGGCACCCTGTCCGCTGAGGAAGTAGGTCTTGAAAGCATCATCCGTAGGCACGAACATGGCACTGATGTCGCTCAGGTCGTTGGTTCCCGTGGCACCGCTGGTATAGGTGTTCCATCCCGGGTCGAAGGTGAGCAGATAGTTGAACACGGCACCGTTGGGGTCGGTGTTGAGCGAACGACCACCCTGTGAGCGGCTACTGAAGTAGCGTTTCTCATAGATGGAGTCAATCAGAGCCAGACCCTGAGCCTGTGCGTAGTCGTTGTAGTTGTTCGTAGTCGTCGAATTGTAGTAGGGCGCACTAAAGCGTTCCATCATTCGGCTGAAGATAGTGGTGTTGTCGGCGTTGCGCAACACTTCGGCCACGTTGCCGGGAGGAACGAGCACGTCTTCCACTTGCTGGATGTAACCGTTCTGACAGGTCACGTCGCTGTTGATAATCTTGTCGCGGAAGATGTAGGCCATGCCGTCGCTGTACTCCGATCCTGTGATGATGGCGAAGTCGCTCTCAGCACCTTGTGTGGTGATACTGTTAGCTGTCATGTGTTCCTCGGTGAAGTGAATCATCATCGGGCGCGTGGCGTCCATCACCATGTCGATGCCTTTGTTGTAGAACTTCGTCCAGTAGGAGTTGTTCTGAGGCAGTCCAGCCGCACCATAAATGTGCGTGATGGTGTCGATAACGTTAGCGCCAGTCGTGTGTTTCATGGCAATGCCTGAGTTCACATTCGAGTAGCTACTGTTGGTTGCAGGTACATTGGAGAGCATCTCCACGAGCAGCGCATTGTCGAGCATCGACGAATAGAGCAGCTGCTTCTTCATAGCTTCTGTGAGCTGTTCGTAACTCGACACGCCCCAATCGTTGTCGGCAAAGAAACGATTGAAGGCCTCGTCGTTAGCAGGAAAGACGGTCTTGGAGCCCGTGCGAGAGAGAATCTCGTCGTAACCCATGTCTTTCACCAGCCGCAGATAGGTGTTGAAAGTACCTGTAAGCACTTCCTGGTTGGGGTTTTCAAGAGCGTCGTAGATGCTACTGCCGAGCCACGAGGGATAGTTCCCAGGGTCATCGAGATCGTAGTCGTCATGACAGCTGCTGAACCCAACGCACATTACGGCCAGAAGAAACCACAGAATTGATTTCTTGGGCTGTACATAAAAGCGGTAATTCATACAGTTGTAAGGTTTAGATGTTATTAAATTATTGTTCGATTTCTTGAGGTAAGACTATATTAATACGGATAGACAATGCTTAATCCGCTGCAAATTTAATAAAATTTTATTAACCGCAACACATTTTCTTGCTTTTTTATGAAGTTCGCGCGAGATTTTTTATTTTAACACATTGCGCAGTTGTTCTTTCGTGAGTTGATGTTCTGTGCCAATTTCTTCCACCGTGACACCTGCTCCTTCACAGGAAAGGGCGGCGCGATAGGTCTTGCCAGCACGCAACTGTGCCGTGCCGTGGTAGCGCTTGCCATCGGATATGATGGTGATTTCCACCTGCTGACGTCCCTGCGGCCATAGCAAAATGCTGTGCTCATCGGCGCCTTCTTGCATGGCGATGATCTTCTTTCCTTTCACGAAGCAACGCACGAAATTACCGATGAAATGGGCGTTTTTTGAACCTAAATGGCATTTTTGTGCCACATCCTTCCGCACGAGAGTGGGCGCCTCAAAAACAGGTGCGCCGGCAGTTGTGGTGAGGTCCTTTATGTCGCAGGAGGGCATATCCTCGTAGTTGGCTATCAGAAGACTATAACAGCCATCGGGATCGGGCACCCAACAGCCATCGAAACCATCGGAAATGCGACCCTCTAAATTTTGAATTTTCCTGCAATTTTCGGCGGTTTCATCGGCAGAAATGTTACTATAATAGACGATGAGACGCTGCCCCACGATGTCACCTTTCTTCACTTCTCGCGCCTCGTTGTCGTAGGCAGCATAGAGCTTGGATGTCATCACGGAGTTGTTGTTCGCTCGGTCGCCAAAAGCCATGCGCTTGCTGCGTGGCGCCACGACGCCCAAGGCGTTGTCGATGTTCACCCACGGCGACGCGAAAACAAAGAGATCGGGTGTGCGGGGTTGGATGACGCTGCATTCTATGGCCTGCGTTGCCGGGCTCTCATGATACAAGGTGCGACTCGTGCGGGTCAGTTCGTCGGTATTGATGGCCAGCAGTCCGCCTTGTTCGCGCGTGAGGGTCACGTCGTCATTTGCCGTCACTCGGTCCATATAGATAACGGCATTGCCGGGCGTGCTATACAGTCCGAGGCGGTGGGAGAGGGCAGAGTCGTTGGTCGCGAGCATGCCTTCCATCACGTAGCCGTCGCCTTTCAACTTGAAGCGTGGTGCCTCCAGCGGACGGGCATTGGTCTTTCGGCCCTCCACCACATACCAGCCGAGCAGGTTGCCCGTGTTGTTCGCCTTGTAGGGCACGATGATTTTATTCTTGTCTTGCGAATTGGCGGCTATGTACCCCGTGTAGCTTCTCAGACCCTTGCTCCAACTGAAGGTGGTGAATCGGTCGCGACTGAAGGCCCTCACGATGTCTTGACACTCAATGAGACGCGCCGCACTATGCCGCGATCGGAAGTCTTCCCATGCAGTGGGTTGCAACTCTTTCGTAGTTGCCACATCATGCATCAACCACGACATCATCACTCTGTGCGCCTCGACGCCCATTCTTCGCGCGCCGATGTCCGACCTCAGTAGCCACGACCCGTCTGTTGTGGTCTGCTGACGGGCACGAATCTGCTTGAAGGCGAGGTTCTCCAGCAGTAGCGCATCGGCATCTTTCAGGAAACAGGCGTTGGTGGTGTAGGACGTGATTTGGTCGTACAAAAACAGGCTCCAGTCGTTTCCGTTGGGCATAGCCAGTTCTCCATCGCTCAGGGCAAGCCAGTTGAGCACTTCGCGTTGCACCTCTGCATTGTGGTGCATCAGTGCGTTCGTGTGCCACAGCTCCTCGCCATGCAGCTGCGTCTGAAAAAGTTTCAGGGCCAATGCCGCCTCGCCCAACTCCTGAATCACCACGTTCTGATAACTCGTGTGAAAATAGTTGTGGTTCTGGAGCGTATAGTCTTTGTAGAGATTTTGCCCGCGATAGAGTTGTGCCACGGTGCGCGTGTCGTAGTCAGGGTCGATGATGGTGTTGTTCGTAGCATCACTTTCGTGCGAATAACTATTGATGGCAAACGCGCGAAGTCGGTCGAACCATTGCGGCGCGAGGGCGTGATGAGGAAACAAACCGAGCGTGGCCGCCAGCACGCAGGCCTCCCATCCGTTCTCCTCGGCCTTGGTGTCGCCGCGATAGCCCGTAGGAATGTCGCGCTCCAGTTCATAATTGCATTCGGCCACCAGCAGCGTCTCGACGTATTTCTTTTGCGTTTCCGTCAGTCGGTCCCACAAGAAAAAGGCGCTATAGGCCACCGACATGGCCCACAGGGAACTTTCCCACACGTGGTCTTTCTCCGACACCGAGCCCCAATAGCGCCCACCCGCGCAGGGCTTCAGACGCAGGGCTTTATGCGTAGAATAGGCAAAAATGAACGATTTCATCGACATTTCTTCTATGTCTTGCCACGTGACGCCGTCGGGCAACGTCACCTTCCCCTGGCCATATTTCAGCAGAAAAGCACACACCATGCCCAGGTCGGCATTCGAGCGCACACCGTCTTCGTTGCTTTGCATGGTGGAGTTGCTCTTGAAACAACCGCATGCCTCACCCACGGCATTGGGCTCCACGCAGAGCTGAAAGTCGTTTTTCATGTATTCTGTGAAGCGGGCGAGCATCTGCAACAGACCATCTTTGAGGGCTTGTTCAGACACAAAACGGTCGTCGAGCGCATCTTCGGTAGGGCTGGGCGGCAGCACTTGGGCGCCACTCACTAGGGAGATGCACGAAAAAACAATCGCGAGCCACAGGCGTCGCAGGGATCTTGTAGGGACTTTCATGGGCAGTATGAATTGATGAGTTTGATAGTTTACTTCATGGACTGCAAAGATAAGCATTTTGGCGCGCGCAAACAAATTCTCCATCACTTTTTTCTCCGACCCTCATTCGCCATCAGTTCCGATGGCATCTTAATAAAATTGAAGAACCATCCTATTAACTTTTTAGACAAATTTTATTAAGATTGTTTCCCAATTTTATTAACCTCGCATCCAGAGAAGATAGCTCCGAGGGGCGAACTGCTATCAAATGAGCATCAAAGAGAGCCCAAAAACGAGGTTTTTCTTCAAAAAACGCCCATTTCATCGATGATTTTCTGAGAGAACATAAAAATTTGTAAGCAACAAAAGAAGGGCGCGAAAAGTTGACAAAAATTGTACATTTCTCACGCGTGTACATTTTATATACCTGCGTGTGTGCAAATTTTGTCTCACGAGATACCTTCGAGTTACAATGAGATGAAAAACCACATAAAAACGCGTAAAATATCCCCAAAAATAAAAAAAATGTCATTTTCGTGTTATTTTTTTGAAAAAAAAGTCCAAAACTCAAAAATATTTTGTATGTTTGCACCCGCATTATATAAAACGTCTTATTACCTATCAAGCGACTAACGCCCCCAGGGTGTTGATTCAAACAAGAAATGAACGGACAGCAGATGTCGAAAAAACAGTTGATTTGCCGTGCCTACAATGAGATGCGTGGCAAGATTCTTGCTATTTTCAGACAAGCAGGCATTTCCGAAGCTGATAGCGAGGATATGCTGCATGATGTCTTTGAGCGTCTGATGGGCATGGACGTGCTGATGGAAGAGACGGTGAATGGCATCGTAGCAGTGATGGCCTATCGCAAACGGATTGACTATCTGCGCCGACGAACCTTCATGCAACGCCTCTATAGCAGTGCCAACAATGCCGAAATGATGGAACGAGGAGCGTGTTATAGCGACCCTTTCGAATGGCAGGAGGTGGCGCAGGCTGAGAGAAGGGCCATTGCGAAGTTGCCGCAAGAAAACCAGCGCATCTATCGCATGAGCCGCTATGATGAACTCGACTGCAACGAGATAGCACGGCAAATGGGCATGACCTATCGTGCCGTTGAATCACGACTCTATCGCGCTCGACAACATGTGAGAGACGAGGTGAGGCGTTTCGCCGTCTAAAAACGGCAACAAACAACAACGAAACCTATGTGAGAAAACAATTATCTATCAATTAAATTTTTAATGTCTAACTAACAAAATCAAAGCGTATGAAACAATTTTTCCGTTTCGCAGCAGTCATGTTATTGGCTGTCTTGACAAGCGCCCAGGTGTCAGCACAGAGACAAAAGCCTACGCTGACATTTACTGATTTCGCGGTAGATACCGACCTCTATATTTATAATGTAGGGGCCGACGGTTTCATCTACTGGGGCGAGGCTTGGACAACGCAGGCTTGTATCGCAGAAACAGGCTTCAAGTACCAAGTAAAGAACGACGGACTCGACGAAGGCATTTACCAGCTCGTCAACACCGACGACAACATGACCAAGTCGAACAAGTATCTCTTCCGTACCAACACCGATAGCAAAATCGGTTCGGGTGTTAAAGGTTGCTTCGTTGACGGTGCAGCCGGCAACGGTGTAAAATCGCACTGGGAAATCAAATCCATCGGCGACAAGACCTACACCATTTCTATTCCTTCGTCCTACACCGACGAAACAGCAGCTGGCGGAACTGGCTATGCTTACGTGGAAGGCGAAGTGCTCGGTTACTATCCTGAGCATGCCGGTATGGTTAGCCCCACAACAGGTATCTATTGGGACGTAGTGTATGCAGAGCACACCGAGGGTTGCCAGTGGAAATTCGTGTCCGCTGACGACTATGCTACTTATGCAGCTGCCCTCGAACTCTACAACGCAGCCGAAGAACTGAAAGCCCTCTGCGACGAAGCAGCTGGCAAAGGCCTCGACGTGACCGAAGAACTGGCAGTGTATAACAACGCTAACGCAACGGCAGAGGAAATCGCAGCAGCCAAGGCTTCTGTGAAAGCAAAACTCTACACCGTGGTTGATCCCGAGAATCCTATCACCGACTTCGGACTCAACACCGAGTGCGCCACCAACACAGGCTGGATCTCCACCAACTCGGCTCAGAACAACCTGACCATGAAGAGCTCGGCCAACTCTGGTGAAGCTCCCACTATTGGTACCGACTACAGCGACTTCCCCTTCGTAGAGTGCTGGGCTCCTAACGCCGACAAACTCGTGGGTAAGGTATATCAGGTAGCACGCGACCTGCCCGAAGGAGCTTACATCGCTGAACTGAGCGTCTTCGTGAACACCTTCGCCGACGACAACGCATCGAAGATGATTCAGTATGCTTTCGCAAACGACGTGAAGACCCCGCTCACCACTACCGTGATGACTCCGTATAAGATGGTTGTTGACCTCGCTGGCGTTGACACCATGGCTATTGGTTTCGAACAAACAGAGGCTGTGGCTAACTGGATTGGCGTTGACAACTGTAAACTCACCTACTACGGAAGCTCACTCGCTTCTTATCAATATCTCTCGAAGGTGCTCTCCAACGACTGGGAAAAGGAATTCGAGGACAGATATTACAACCAAGAAGTGTATGACGCCGTTGGTACAGCTGTTGCTGCCGCTGAAAGCACAACAACCAAAGAAGAAGCCCTCGCAGCTTACAAGAACATCGAAGATGCACTCGCTGCTCTCCGTCTCAACTGCTCACTCTACGACAAACTCATGGCTATGTTCAGCCAAGACTATTCCGACGCTGGTGACATCATGAGCGAAGCCTACGACAAGGGCTATAGCAACAGCGACGAATACATGGAAGTGCTCGAAGAGGCTAACACCGTAATTGAAGAATTCAACTACAACAACGAGCAACTCGAAGACCTCATCAACCGCATCGAAACACTGAAGAAGAAGGCTGTTGACGAAGCTCTCACCGTGGGCGCCGACTACACCTCCGCTTACATCAAGAACTACAACTTCAACGAGAATGCTGAAATCACTGGTTGGAGCTACACTGGTGGCAAACCTTCTGCTTACTCCGCTAACAGTGGTGTGGCCGAAGTTTGGAACAACACCTTCAACCTCTGGCAAGACCTCAGCCTGCCCGAAGGCGCATGGAAGCTCACTGTAAGAGGATTCTATCGTACAAGCTCCGATGGCAACTACTGGCAAGCATGGACCGACAACAACGGCGAGAACACTGGTAACAACGAAGTGAAGGCTAAACTCTATGTTGGTAGCATGGAAGCTCCGTTCGTTAACGTGGTAGCTAATCCTTACACCACCGAACAGAAGGATGCTATGACCAACGCAAGCAACTTCATCAGCAATGGTGTTGAATTCAATGGCTATGCAGCTGGCGAGCTCTGGATCCCCAATGGCGTTGCTTCTGCTAATGAAGTATTCAAAGATGCCACCTACGGACCTAACTACGACACTTCGCTCAACTTCCTCGCAGTGAAAGACAAAGATACCCGCATCGGTATCAAGGCTTCTGACATCCTCGCTGGTGGTTGGACCATCTTCGACGAATTCAACCTCGTTTACCTCGGAACCGACGCTTCAGTTGTTGCTCCTATCCTCGCTGACGCTGTAACCCAGGCACAGGCTCTCGCTGAGAAACCCATGTGCGCTGACAGCCTCAACGCTCTGAAGGCCGCTATCGACGCTGCTAACAACGCCGATACCAACAACGGTGCTGAACTCTTCCAGGCTTACAAAGCACTCGATGCAGCCATCACACCTGCTCAGAACAGTGCTGACACCTATCAGGCTCTCGTTGACGCTCAGACCAACTTGGCTAACGCCATCACTCAGTACGACGGTACCGCTACCGAAGATGCTAAGAGCGCAGCTAACAGCCTCTACAGCGAAGTGACCAACGTTATCGCTAACGGTTCGATCGCCGACGCCGACGTAGAAGCTAAGGTGGCTGAAATCAACGCCGCTATCAAGGCTCTCAAGGTGCCCGACACATCGAAGGGTGAATATCCTTACGACTTCACCTTCGCTATCGACAACGCTGACAACACCAACGGTCTCACAGGTTGGAGCTATCTCACCACAAGTGAACCAGGCGACTACAACGTGACTGTGAACCCGACCGCAGAGCAGTGGGACGGCCAAGGCTACATCGAAGGTTGGAACTCCAGCTTCGACATCTGGCAAGACCTCACCGGACTGCCCGAAGGACTCTACAAACTGACCCTCCAGGGCTTCCAACGTTACGCAATCGGCGGCGCTATCGCTCCTGAGTATGACCTCAGCGCTGTACCCGCTGACAGCTTGACTAAGCTCTATGCAAATGGTGACACCGCAACCCTCCGCGGCATCCTCGACGTTCCTTCAGCAAGCATCACCGACCGTCAGCTCCTCCAGGACAACAACGGTGGTACTGGTGCATGGACAAGCATCGTTGACACAACCGACATCAACAACCCGATCACCTATTATTATCCCAACAACCGTCAGGCTTGTAGCTATCGCTTCAGCCACCAGGTACACCTCGATGACGACGAGGCTACAGAGACCGACGAACCTTGGTATCTCAATGAGGTTTACTTCTATGTTGATGCAACAGGCGAAGCTCGCATCGGATATTGCAACCACAATGCTCCTGCTAACGGCTGGTCACCTGCAAGCAACTGGAAACTCTACTACTACGGTAAAGACACTGATCCCGAGAAGCAAAGCGCTACCGGTATCAACGAACTCGGAACCGACGTAGTTGTGAAGGAAGTTTACAACATCGACGGTGTACGCACCAACAAACTCAATAAGGGTGTGAACATCGTGAAGGCTCAAACTGCTGATGGCAAACAGATTGTGAAGAAGGTTGTCGTGAAATAACGAAACCAACTGAACAACTCAAATAACAAAGGGCTGGCGCTTCAACGCCAGCCCTTTTTTCATAGATAAGAGACAAAATAATATGCAAAATATTCTTTAATTTATTTAAAATTGTTATCTTTGCATCACAAAATTATATAAAATAGAATGAATGCAAGAATCTCATTAGCAGTTTGCCTGCTATTAATCGGAGTGATGCAAGCCTTTGCCGATACAAGGACTTACTATAAGAAAGTAACTGATATGACCGAGGTCGTGGCGGGACAAATTTACGCTTTCATATATGTTCCCCAAAATGCAGGTGCGTCTAAGGCAACTTTCGGCAGGGCCCTCGCTGGTTTTATTGAAGGTGATGGCGGCTCTGGCATCGAAATAGGAATGGAGGATGACATGCCATACGCAACGGAAGGCGGAGATTTTCCCGTAGAGTTTGTTGCCGAATCCGTGGATAATGGATGGAAATTCAAATGCAACGATCAATATCTCACGGGTTCCAATAGAGGTTTATCAATGTCGGATGAAGGAACGGTTTGGACGATCAACGACGACTTCTCCGTATCGTATGAGAAATATACGTTACGTTATAATTCTCAAGTAAAAAGTGAAGGGAAATTTCGTTGCTACAAGACAAAGACGGGTATGGTCGTCCCCCTTTATTATAAATACAAGGTAGAAGAAACCGAGACCGTCACAATGACGCGCGAAGGTGGATTTACAACCTACACCACCGTTGCCGATATCGATATGAAGGCTACGCTCGCAAAGAATGATGAGACGGTGGATGTGCATGCCTATAAGGTGGTGGAATTCAACGACGACGCCCTTGTGTTGCAGGAACTTGGCCTCGACACCGACGAAAGTGAGGCCTATATCCCCGCAGGCACGCCGCTCGTCATCAAGGGCAATGCCACCGAAAACGACCTCATCGTGCTCAATGATGCTACGGAGACGCCGACCATTAGCGGCAATCTGCTGTATTCTTCCGACGGCACCGTTACGGGCACCGACGACCCCGTGCTCTATGTGATGCAGAGCCAGGAGAAGGAAGGCGAGGGCTTCAACTACTATGGCGGTCGCGAGTATGCGTTTTATAAGCTCCGCACGGGCCGCACCATCCCCGAAGGGAAGGCCTATCTCAGCAGCAAGGACATGACCCAAGGCAACCTACAGCGGCAGAATGCGCCCGCCAAAGGCACCTACGTTATCGGTTCCGACGCCACGTCCATCAGTCTTCTCCAGACCGCCAGCCCCGTCAGCGGCATCATTTTTGACCTCCAGGGCCGCCGCGTCAGTCACCCACAGCGCGGACTTTACATTGTGGATGGAAAGAAGTTGTTCGTAAAATGAAACACATCGACACCATGAAATCCAAATCTTTATATTCACAGCCCCGCACGTTTAGCTATCCTTCCGCCGAATCCCTGATGGAAACCATGCCCATTGTCTCGCATGAACTGAAGACCAAGAACGGCGAAGAGGCCGAAATCGAAAGCAAAGAAAATGGTTTCAGTGGCCTCGACAGCGGTGAAAATGCGTGGGATGAAACCACGACGACGTATAGCGCGTGGGATGAATAAACGATAAAAAACGTTGAGCGTTGAACATGAGGCGATGCGGCTGTGCCCACGAAAGGCCATGCCGCGAAGTAAAATGAGGCCTAATGTTCAACGCTCAATGTATGTTCTTAGTACGGCGAAATATTGTTCAGCTCCTCCAATTTGCCCTCTCCAATTCGCTCCTGCATCTTTCTCATGAGTTCCGAGAAGGTGATGCTGGTTTGCGGTTGGAAGGCTTCTGACGTCATATAGTGGAGCACCGACAGATAAAATTGCTTGCCTTCAGGTGTT
>Ga0065709_1006125_pt1 | contig 29379 bp, 15 predicted proteins | sample Hoacrofraction14_2_FD_59096 | JGI IMG/M metagenome (GOLD analysis project Ga0065709, IMG submission 59096) | Hoatzin crop microbial communities from Cojedes, Venezuela, sample from fiber fraction 14 v1 | ecosystem: Host-associated > Birds > Digestive system > Esophagus > Crop | place: Venezuela...
TGCTGGAGTTTGTTGAGACCCTTCGCGTTCCGCTAGTCAAGAAACTCGGCCTAGCCCTGGACTTCAAGAAGCGCGACCCCTACAAGCCGCTGTCCCGCTGGATGCTGAAACTCCTTGCCCTTAAGCGCGAGAAGCTATGATTCTGGCTAAAGGCGTCCAACTTTCACACTCCATTGACGATTACCCCGAAGGGATAATTGTCCCCATCGACAAGCCCTACCGCTGGACTTCGGCAGATGTTATCCGTAAGACTAAGTGGATGGCTATCAAGCACTTCGGTAAGAAGAACCTAAAGGTGGGCCACGCAGGGACGCTGGACCCGCTGGCTACGGGCGAACTGCTGGTATGCATCGGAAAGGCGACCAAGCTGGCCGAAGAATTCCAGAAACAACCTAAGCAGTACATCGCTGGAGTAAGTTTTGGCGCAACGACCGCTTCCTACGATTTGGAGAAGGAGATTGACGCCGAATACCCGACAGATGGGGTTAACGAAGAGGCTCTGCGCAAAGTCCTGACCGATTTTATCGGCGATCAGGACCAAGTTGCACCGCTCTTCAGCGCCAAAAGCGTTGACGGTAAGCGCGTGTACGAGATTGCACGCAAACTCTACCGCGAAGGCAAACCAGTCGATTCCGACATCCTCAAAGCCAGCCGTATCACCATTTATGACCTCCAGCTGCTCTCCTTCACCTCCCCTCAGGGTCGCGGTGTGGTCGAAAACGTCACACCGACACCTACCAATTTTGACCTAAGTGGCACTGAATCAGTTAGTTGCGTTAAAAACGAAGGGTCGCGGTGTGACAATTCCGACCACACCGCAACCCAAGGTAACAGGCCAAACGAGCGAATACATGTGGCGGACATTTCGGGTTACTCGCTGCCCCAGGCAGAAATACTGGTGGACTGCTCGAAGGGCACCTACATCCGCGCCCTGGCACGCGATCTTGGCGAAGCCCTCGGCAGCGGTGCCTTCCTTCACAGCCTCCGCCGCACCCGCATCGGCTCTTTTAACGTTGCCGACGCCCTGAGTATCAGTGACTTGGCCGATTCTTTCAAATAGACTCAGCTCACTACCTGAAACGCTATTTTCTGTGATTCTTGGCGCCTTTCTTCTTGCTTAGAATAAAGCCAAGAATGAGGGCAAGAACAGCAACACCGATAATAATGTAGGTTGAAATCCTTGCATTGTGGCCCTTGACTCGGTTCCACATGGCTAGAATGGCCTCGGTACGATCCTGCTTGTCGTGATCGGGACCAAGCATGGGAATAATGCTAACATCGGGATACTGATTGGGATTGAGGCAGGCATGGGCACCCGAGGGGCCAAAGAAATAGCTGGCATCAATTGGGGCAAACTTGGTGGAATCCGACATTGCTGCAAGCACCTCGTCGCCACCTACCACGGAAACATAACCGGTAGCCTTCATATTGCGAATGGCATTCTCCTGCTTGCACATAAAGTTGATGAAGTAGGACGCCGCCTTGGTATTCTTGGCATACTTGGGAATAATCCAGCTCTCTCCACCAATGGTAGAACCTTCTTCAGGAACAACATACGCAAGGTCGATACCGACTTTGGCAGCCTCATCAATAGCCCACTGTGCATCCCCGCTAAAAGTCAGATTGAGCCAGCCATGACCACGAGCCATCATTTCGCGACCAAAATCCTCTTCCCAACCCAAAACATTGTCTTTCACCTCGTTGAGCCATGCCTCCACAAGAGCGATGCTTTCATCGGAAGAATCCAGGCAGACCTCATTCAGAGTAACCTTGCCTAAAGCTATATCATCCTTCTTGATGGCCACCAAAAGGGTGCTGAATACATCGCGAGGGACATTTTTGATGAGAATCTGGTTCTTGAACTTGGGGTCCTTGAGCACATTCCAAGACTTAGCTTCCTCGTCGGTAACATATTTCCTGTTATAAAGAATGCCGGTTGTGCTCCACATGTAAGGTACAGCATAGTCATGTACATTCTTGCCACTGCCAATCATATCGTCCATCATTGACTTGATGAAGGGTGACATGTTGCCGGTATAATCGGGTGTGTTGCCGTAATTCCTGTCGATGGGAAGCAGCAAATCCAGCTTCAGCATGCGTTCAACCAGAAAGTCGCTCATGCAGATGACATCATAGTCCTCATGTGCCATCTGAATCTTTGGCAGAACAATGTCGTCGGTATCGAATACTTGGTAGAGAATCTTGACCTCTTCTCCAGTCTGTTCCTTGTACCATTGTTCGAATTCCTCGAGAAGGTCTTCGTCCAGATAGTCGGCCCAGTTGAACACCTTAAGGGTGTGTTCACGGTCGGCCGCTGCAATATTGAGGGCTATTCCAAGCCCAAGGAGGATGGTAAATAGTTTCTTCATATCAGGATTCTTTATTGATTGTTATCAGCGTTTGATTGAATGAAAGCAGACGGTCGAACTTGACTTCACTCGCCATTGCCTTCACTAGAGTTATGCTGTTCATGGCGATTTCGTCACCGTCTTCAACGGCCTCTACAGTGGGGTTGAAGGGGGCTCCGTCGTCACGGCAGGAAATAAGGAACTCATTGTCAAATTCGGAGATCTTGATATCCATATTGACCTTTTTGTTCCTGTTTTGAGGATATTCGCAGGCATTGACGGTCATTTCTTCCAGCATTAGGCCCAGAGTACGGGCGTCGACACTGCTGAATCCATGCTGCTCCAGCACTTTGCCGGCATCTACCGAAACCTTGACAGCATTGTCTACGGAAGCCTTGAGAGACACGTCGTAAAGCGAGTTACCATCCTCATTTCCAAGCATATAGATGCGAGGATAGAGGCTTTTGCCTTTGCTGCGTGTATAGATGATAATGAAAAGGGTCGTGGCGATTTCTGCAATGACGAAAGCTGCCATAGCACCGTTAATACCCCATTTCTTGGAAAGTACCCAGGCCAGTGGCACGGTGATGAAAAAGCTCTCAATCATGTTTATCGCGGTAGCAAGACCTTCTTTTCCCAGAGTCGTGTAGTAGTACATGAGGATGTAGTTGAAGGTATATCCAATCATGCTGAGGGAGAAGATTCTCAGGGCGGTACTACCGGCAGAAATAACCTCGTCAGGCATCTGGAATACATTAAAGATGAGATTAGGGAAGGCCATGATAAAGGCTACAACGACAATGACAAACAGCAGCGCATAGGTCAGCGCATGACGGGTCATTAGAGTGACTCCTAGATAGTCTCTTTCGCCATAAAGACAGCCGGTTATCGGCATCATGGCATTGACCGTACCTTCCACGATGATACATGCAAGCGCGAAGCAGGGGAGGGCTGTGGAGAAGATTTCTGCACCGAGAAGCCCACAGGCGTTCTGCACAATCTTGTACGTCAGGAGCAACTTCAGGCAGTACAAAACCTCACCAGATGCAGCCGGGAGGCCGGATTTAAAAATACCGAAAAGACGAAGTCCCGGCTTAAAGCCTTTTAATGGATTTTCCAGAGCGAGATTATGGTCTTTTTTATAGAAGTCATAAACCATCAGCAGGAAGCCGAAGAAACAGCCCAGCTGTGAGGCTATTGCTGCCCCGTACATGCCCCAGTGGAAAACGGCCAGAAAGACTATATCCATGACCAGATTGGCCACTTGAAACAGAATAACAGCCTTTGTGGACGTGCTTTCCATGCCATCGACCGGCAGAATGACCATCAGGGATGTAAACAGCAGGTATGGAATAATGCAGATGACTGTCACCAGAAGGTAGTCGTGCAGCAGAGGCCTGATTTCAGGAGCATCCGTCAGCAGGTTTACGATGGGGTTGAGAAATACCAGGCCAAGAATGGTGAGCAGAGCCCCCGTGAGGCCCACAAGCATCAGGGTGCCGGAAAATAACCTATTGGCTTCATGCCTGTCTCTAGCCCCAAGTGCTGAAGATATCTTCACGGTCGCCCCAACGGAGAAGAGAATGGCTCCTATATAGATGAATTGCAGCGCCGGAGAGCACATTTCCACTGCCGTAGTGGCCTCAGGGCCAAGAAATTGTCCGACACAGACGCTGTCCACAAGAGCTTCTTCGGCGATCGCAAGCAGTATGGTTGGAAGAAGTATCTTGTGATACTCTTCCGAAACCAGCCTGGCTGTCCTTGAATATGTCTTGCTTGTGGTATTCATGGGCTCAGGGGTTTATTCGTATTTCTGTAGGGCGGGGCCGTCGGTGTTGGCGCTGTAGTGCGGGGCGTAGAGGCACTCGATGGTGGCGGCGGGGCACTGGAACTCACCGGCCCTTGTCACATAGAACTCCTCGGTAACGGTGGTGGTGTGCTCGGGGTAGACCTCGTGCCACTGCTCGATGCTGCCAGCCTTGACATTGCGGTAGTAGCCCCAACGGTAGCCGCTCATCTGGTTGACAGGGGTTAGACCCGCATTGAAGGGGATGGTAAGCTTGACAAAGCTGCGGTTCTCGTCGTTGGAGATGTTGAATGTCAACTTGACTCTATCACCAACCTTCAGCTGGGTTCCATCGGGTACGGATGCCTTGATACTCATGCCGTTACCTGTAGCCTTAATCTCGCTGAAAGGCTTGCTATAGGTGGCTGTGAGGGCCATTACCTCGGTCTGGAGTACCTCGTCTGGGCCGTCAAGAACGCAGCCGATAGCCTCAATGTAGGCGGGGTCGTTCTCCCAGTGCTGAGTCTCCTTCTGAACCATAATCCAGAGCCTAATGCCGTTTGCGATATCGCTATGGCCTTCTTCTTCCATCAGGTTGCAGAGCATGGTGTGGGCGTAGAGTTCGCCTTCCAGCAGACCGCGCCAAGGCATAACGGCGTTGGGGTAATAGCAACCGCCGCTCTTGTGCTTCTCGGCGTACTGAACCAGAGAGGCCACATCGGCGTCGATGCTCTTGTTAATCTTGCGGGTTGCGCCAATCTTTATGCCCATCTTGTGGGCCAAATCGGTGCCGCCGTCAAGTTCTGCGAGGTTCTTCAGGGTCTGGAGCCTGCGGGCCTTGGCGAAAATCTGGCCGTTGAGGCCGCGTTCTTTCTTGGGAACCAGATAGTTGCGCGCCGCCTTACGGAAGTCGGAATCGGTCTTTTCGCTGAACTTGACCTCGGGGAAGAGGCTGCGGGTGTAGAGGTACTGGTTCATGCTCAGACCGCAGTACCACCAGCGGTTCTCGTCGCGGTTAAAGTATTGCTTGTCAATGTACTTCACGGCAGAAGCCTCGTCGATGATGCCCAATCCGCGAAGGCGCTGCAGCACGATGGCGGTAACGATAGGGGAGGATGGCATGCCCTTGAACCAGGCGAAGCCACCGTCCTCGTTGCGGCAAGCAAGCAGGGTCTTGATGGTCTTGTCCCTGTTCAGCGAAGCGGTCTGGCCCAACTGGATGCAGAGGTGCTGCGCGTAGAGAGCCTTGGAGAGCTCAATAGCATTCTCGCAGCGAGGCTCAACTTCTTCAGGAATCGCCTCCTTAATCATGTCCAGAATCGAAATCTCGCGCTTGGATGCGCTGTCGGCAGGGACATTTACGAAGAGACTGCGAAGTTCGCGCTCGATTGCGGCCTTGTCTGCACCAGCCAGGACAAGGGCGGAATGGCCCTCGGAAAGGGTCTGGACGGGCTTTCTGATGGGAACGGTGACGAATACGCCATCGCTTCCAAGGCTGCCGTCGGTGGGCTTGAAGGTTATCTTGATGCCCAGAGTATCGATGTTGGGCGCATCTACCTCCAGGTCAAAGGAATCGCTGCCACCTGCGGGCACGTTGACATCTGCCCCGTAGGTATTGAGAGCCTTGGCGGTGCGGTAGTCGGTGCCATCGAGGAAACTAACATTGAGATGCCCTGCCAGAGCCTTGTCCAGCGAGCTGGAAAGACCAGTGCGAACCAGCCATTTGTCACCTTCATACAGGAACTGGGGCTCTACGAGGCTGATTTTTACGGGGATTGTTACCACCATTTCGCGGCGGATAGTCTCGTTGCGCATGTTCTTGTCGTGGGCGAAGAACTGCACATAATAGGTGGAGAGCTTGTCGGCATTGGTAAACTTGAAGGATATAACCCCGTTGTCATCACTCTTAAGGAATGGCTCCCAGGCTATTGTGGTGGCGAAATCTTCGCGGATGACGATGCCCTCGTCGTTGTTTTCTTCCTCAATGCTGAAGTCGATGGCTTCGTTGGCCATTGATGCCTCTCCTGCCACCTCTTCCTCGAATGCTTCTTCAACGGCGGCGGCGTCCATGGCAACCATTGAAGTGCTCTTGCTCATCATGATGCCACCCAGCATGCGGTTGCGCCCCCTGCCGTAAACGAACATGCCAGAGCCGTCATTGGTGCCTGTTACGGTGGTGTAACCTATTGAGGGATAAGGATATGAAGATGGCCTGGTGTTGCTCCATCGGTTAGATGAGAAGCGCTCGGTGCTCTTGTCGAAGACAGTGGCAACGGCTTCAACGCCAGTGCCTGTCTTCACTGTGAAGGTGTAATCTGCACCGGGTGCGGTGGTGTCCAGGAAGCGCTCGAAACTGAGCGGAAGGTCCCAATCGTGAACCTCGCGGCGCTTGCTAAGGGTGTGCTGGTACTGCTTCTTGTCCTGGAAGTAGATGACTTTCAGGCTAAGTGTATTGGGGTATTCTGCCTTGTAGGCATAGCGGATTTCGGTAGTGGCGGGAGTACCGTTGAAATGAATTAACTTGCTGTCTATCAGCTTGTTGCCAAGGCCATAAAGTTCTACAAGAGCCCAAGTCTCCTTGTTGCCTGCAACTACCTTGAGTGCAAGGTCGTCGCCCTTGATTTCTTCGAAATAATACTCCGTCTTGGGCTTGGATTCCGTCTTCTCGTAGATCGAATAGCCATTTTGGAACTCCATGGTCTCGCCGGTTACATCTGTGACCTTGATTGTAATGTGGTAATAATCACTGCGATAGCCCTTTTCTTCCTTGTTCTCGACGGGGACATTGATGCTGAAGCGGCCTTTGGAATCGGGAGTGATTTTGCCGCTGCGGGCTTCTTCGCCGTTATGCTCCAGAGTATAGGAGATGTCGGCCCCGTTTAGGCTATGACCGGAGTAGGCCTTGACTGTGCCTTCAATATTAAAGGAAGAAATGGGGTAGTACATCGTTTCCTTCTTGTCGAAGACCAAATCGAAGGTTGGCAGAACAAAGTCGTCAACCCTTACGCCCTTGGTGGCGATGGACTTACCGTCCTTCTGGATGATGATGCGGTAGTTGCCGTTGCGTTCGCCTCTCCTGAGGATAAAGTCGCCTGCTATGCTGCCGGACTCGTTGGTGCTAAGTGTCTGCTCGTCAATGACTTCGTTCTTTGCATTGCGGAGAATGGCCTTGACGCTGATGCCGCTGCCGCAAGCCTTGTAGGAGTGCTGACCCTTGTAGAGAATGGCCTTGAAATGCACGGTCTCGTCGGGGTTGAACGCGCTGCGGTCGGTAATCAGCATGCAGTGAAGACGCTCGGCGTCGTCGCTAAGGTTGGGGGAGTTGTACTTGCCGGGCCAGAGCAGTTTGGAAGCCCTTGCGGAACCATCTGCCCGAACCCTAAGGCCGTAGGCGCGGCGGCTGCTGGTGAAGTAAGATGAGAGTTCGTCGGGAACCTTGGTGAAGCCGTTGATTTTCAAGCCCTTGTGAGACTTTACAACATCTCCGTCCTTTACGACTTCGAGGTCTACGGTTTTGAGTGGCTCGCCGCTAAGATAGTCGACTGCCCAGACTCCCAGACCTTCCTCGTTCCAACGGGTAACTGCGGAGATGGTGAACTTGTTGTAGCTGCATTCGTTTTCAACCTTGCCGCTGCTGCATTTGATGACATATTCGGCATCGTCCAGCACGGGCAGGGTATGGCGGAGTTCGTCCTTGGCGTAGTAACTCTTCTTGGGGTTTTCGAGGGTCTTCTCGTAGACGGATTTGTCATTTTTCAGTATCTTGACATTGACTCTGTCGATGTTCTGGAGGTCCAGAATGAGGATTCCGTCCTCGACCTTGCTGCCGATTTCCTTGGATTCCAGCATTGCCAGAAGGCCTTCGGAGTTGGTGCAGCATTTGGCGATTTTAGCTTCGTCTCCCTTGAAGGCGTCGCGCCTTTTGAGGAGGTCCTTTGCCTTGTCGCGAAGTGCCTCGTACTGGGCTGAGGTGCCCTTTTCTTCAAAACTTAGCTCTTCAAACTCTTCCTGCAAGAGTTCCTCTTCCGCCATCAGGCCGGCGGCTTTGCCGTTGTAGGTGGACACATAGTTTTTCAGGGCCTGGGTGCGTTCTTCGCCATTCTTGTTGCTGGCTTTCTGATAATCGTAAAAGGCCTTGAGGGGGTATGTGGTGCAGTTTTTCTGGATTTCATCTTCATAGAAGGAACTCCAGATGCAGTAGTCGTAGTCGTATTTGAGGTAGTCCAGCAGGGGAGTGCCGAACTTGTAGTTCTGGATGCGCCAGTCATTTTTGTAGAATTCGGGGCTGTTGCCCTTGCGGAGCTTGCCCTCGTTCTCCTTGATATATTTGTGCAACTCCTGCTCCTCGCCGCCGCGGCGCATGTAGTAGATTGCAACGGGGTCGCCATACTCCTCGATTTCCTTGGTGCGGGCTGCCTGGAGGCTGTCGCGGAGCTTCCAGTTGCTGCTGACGCGGGAGTGTACGAACTTCTCGCAGGCGTCGTAGTAGTCCCAGCTGAGGTGCTGGGCCTTGGCTTCGGCCTTTATCTTCTCCAGTGCAGCTACTTCGTCCTTGGGCTTGTCGGCCTTTTGGGCGTTGTAGTATTCCTGCCAGAGTTTGACCAGGGTGTGGTCGTTGTCGTCCTTGGGGGTGGAGGATGAGCTGAAGAAGGGGATGAGTGTTAGCATTAGGAGTATGTGGGTTAGTCGTTTCATATTCTTACTTAACTTTTTGCTCGATATACGGGATAGCTTCTGCAACAGCAAAAGCCGAGCCACCGAGGTATATTAATGTATCAAGATGGCTTGCCGCTCCGCTGGAATTATTTTTTTCGTCGGGGCGAAAAAAACCAATTCCAGTCTTCGCTCCACAAGGCTCTCGCAGTGCTTTTAAAGCAACTAAACTTGTATGCAGATTGATAGCTTGATATGGTCCTCGGAGGTCCATTGTAGTGGCTAGTGCTTCTTCGTCTATGTTGATTGCAGCTAAGTCGGTGAATGTCAATTCGTTATCTGCCGCGATGTCTTTGAAGACGGGGGCGGTTTCGGTATCTTGGGAGGCGCCGAGGCCGTCGGGGGAGAGGCCGCCTACGATGGCGGGAACTCCGGGCTTGAAGATGCCGGCCTTTTCGGCGGCGATTTTGGCGCGGGTGTCGCCGAGCATGGCGCAGTGGTCGAGGCCGATGGAGGTTATGATGCTGAGTTCGGGCGTGATGATGTTGGTGCTGTCGAGCCTGCCGCCGAGACCTACTTCGATGACGGCCTTGTCGACCTTTTGCTCGGCGAACCATTTGAAGGCCATGCCGGTCGTTATCTCAAAGAAGGACAAGTCCTCGATGTCCTTCTCGTGCTCCAGCAGGAAGTCCCAGACCCATTCCTTATCAGGCATATACCACCCTTTTTCGGTGACTACCTTCATTCTTTCTCTGAAGTCTACTAGATGTGGCGAAGTATATAGTCCTATCTTTATTTTTGATGAGGTGTCCCTGCCCATGTCCGGGGGTGGACATGCCTTCAGCCCACTTCTGTCAGCGACCGTAGAGCAAAGTTCAATGGCTCTGTCAATGGCATCGGGGATGCGGGCGATGACCTCGCAGTCGAGGTTGGGACGGAGGGATTTGACGGTGTCGTAGACCTGCTGGGCGGGCATGGCGCGGGCGATGTCTGGTGCGCTGAAGATGTAGTGCGCGTTGTCGGGCATAAGGGGGACGATGCCTGCGAGGTCTTTGTCGCGCATTACGGCGTAGACGATGATTAATGGACGGTCTAAGTCGCTGAGCCTCTTGAAGTTAATGGAGAGCGCGGCGGGGTTGTGACCAATGTCGCAGATAATCTCCGGGTCCCAACTTAGGTGCTCCCAACGGCCACGAAGACCGGTACGCTCTGCGGTGTGCTGAAGCGCGGTGATGGTGTCGTCAGGGAAGGCGAGGGCGCTGGCGATCATGCTGGACACACTGCCCTTGCCATTGGTTCCTGCCACATGAATGCAACCGTATTGCTGCCAGGGATGGCCCAGAACGGCATCCCAGCGGCGCATTCCGTCAAGGCCCGGTTTGTATGCCCCGCTTGCAAAACCTACCTTCTGCACCGAAGGTGACCTCGAAAAAATTGAGGCTAAGAGGTCATTATATTTATTTTCGTCGAAATTCATTTTGCAACTCTGCACAAAAATAACTATTTTTGGGAGATTTTGAAATTAACGCCTACGGTTAATAGATGAAAGAAAAGATTTCAGCGTTGCATTCAAAGTACATTATCGATGGTGTACAGCAGGACCTGACCCCGGCCCAGGTGCTGGATAGTGTGTCGCTTTCGGCATCTCCAAGTCCTGTTCCCGACCTTATAGGCAAGATAGTGGACGAGACCCTTGAGCCGAGTCTTGGGGGCGTAGAACTGGATACTTCCCGAATAGATAAATACCTCTCGATGGTAATCCGCACATCGCGCAAGGTGCCGATGCAGTTTGCGGACTCGTTTACCAGAGCCAGAATCGAGACAACCCTGCTGGACTGCATCTGGCGTCTGGGCAACTTCCGTCTGGGAGACCTTGAACTCAAGGCAGACTGGGAGTGGAATGACTCCGTGATAGGCAATATGGCGGCATTCTACGCATCGGTAGACGCCGCGGCAGAACTCGTGGACGCCCTGCAGGTCAAGTTCTCGGAATACTCTTTCGAGTATACCAAGGGCGCAAGCAGGCTGGACTTTGGCGCGGAACTGCGCCAAGGCCCTGAGCCGGAGGAACTTGCAGAGACTCATTACACGACTCCATCTCCCCGAATGGGCGCGGCATCGCTGCCGTCAACCCTGGTCGCAGACCCTAAGAGCTGGATAGTCTACATCCCATTTGACACCTCATTATACCGTCTTGGTGGGTCGCTGCTGAGTCAGGCTGCCAAGTTGGAGGCTCCAGTGGCACCAAGCGTAAACGACCCTGACTACTTCATTGACTGTTACGAAGTTGTGCGCGAACTGGTGGAGGACGGAGTGGTAATCTCTGCCGCTACAATCAAGGATGGCGGACTGCTGGCAGCGCTAAAGAGCATGACTGGGTCAAGGATAGGAGCGTCCATCGAACTCTCCGATTTAAGGGCCGCAACAGGCGAGGACGATATCGTGCGACTGTTGTTCGCGGAAGTGCCGGGCGCACTGATTCAGATTCGGGACATTGACTTTGACTACATGGATGCTGAACTGCTGCTGCAGGATGTGGCATTCTACCCCCTCGGCCATCCCGTGCCGGGCTCCGGTGCAGTGCGGGTGCACGCATCTACCAAAACGGGAATACAGAACATTCTGGACTCGCTGCTGATGTACCAGGGTGCTGAAGGCGAAGATTAATAACACTTTATATGTCAAAACAGAAAATATTTGTGCTTGATACCAATGTTATCCTGCACGACCACAATGCAATCCGCAAGTTCCAGGACAATAACCTGGTGATTCCCGTTGCGGTAGTCGAGGAAGTCGACAAATTCAAGAAGGGCAACGATACCCTTGCCTACAATGCCCGCCATTTCATGAGGGATATCGACAAGATAACCAACGGCAAGACCTTTGGCAAGGACGGAGTGCCGATTGGCAAGAACCTGGGTCTTATCAAGGTGGAGCCTAACCACCCCTTCTCCAAGGAGTTCCAGGACTTGTTCAAGGACGATATCCAGGACCACCGAATCCTGTCCACAGCGATGTGGGTGCGCGATAACCATCCTGGAACATTCGTTGCGCTCGTAACCAAGGATGTGAATCTCCGAATGAAGGCCAAGGCAGCAGGAATGGAGGTCCAGGACTACTTGACCGACCGTGTGGAAGAGGAAAAAATAGAGAACTCCCAGAAGGAGGTCCAGACCATTGAGGTCAAGTCGGAAATCCTGCAGAACTTTGTCTACGGCCAGGACCACGAACTTGACTGGAGAAAGATTGCCCAAATGGAACCTTCTGCTAATCAGCTCTTTAAGTTCAAATGGGAAGGCGACAAGGATGGAGAGACGGTCTGCGCCCGCTTCGATGCGGACCGCGGCAAACTGGTGCTCATCAAGAACCACCAGGCCTACGGAATCAAGCCACGCAATGTGGAGCAGAAGATGGCGCTGGACGCCCTGATGAATGACAGAATCAAACTCGTTTCGCTGACAGGTGGATCAGGTACAGGTAAGACCCTGCTGGCCCTTGCCGCCGCCCTGGAACAGGAGGATGAGTTCGACCAGCTGATTATCTCCAGACCTACCGTAACTCTTGGTAATCAGGACATTGGCTTCCTGCCGGGCGACCAGAAGACCAAGATGAGCCCCTATCTCCAGCCACTGATGGACAACCTCAATGTAATCAAGGCCCAGTTCAAGCCATCCAGCAGGGAAGCCCAGAAGATTGAGGGTCTGCTGAAGGATGAGAAACTTCTCATCGAGCCTCTGGCCTACATCCGCGGTCGTTCGCTGGGCAAGGCCTTCTTCATCATCGACGAGGCCCAGAACCTCACTCCTCTGGAAATCAAGACCATCGTTACCAGGGCAGGAGAGGGCACCAAGATAGTCTTCACAGGCGATATCTTCCAGATTGACCAGCCTTATCTGGACCAGTGGAGCAACGGTATTACCCATGTCGGTGAAAAGATGGCAGGGCAGAAAATCTTCCAGCATATCTTCCTACGGAAGGGCGAAAGAAGCGAACTTTCAGAACTTGCTTCTAAATTATTATAGAAGTAGCGAAATTTTTTGTAACTTCGCAGTCCGAAAATTCTGAAATACAAAATATTTTAATTAATCACTATGTTTGAAGAAAAGAAACGCGTTTATCGTTTTGGCGGAAAGACCGCCGAAGGCGATGGCTCTATGCGTGAACTCCTTGGTGGAAAAGGAGCAAACCTCGCTGAGATGAGCAGGCTCGGAATGCCTGTTCCTGCTGGATTTACTATCACTACCGAATGCTGCGCCGAGTATTATCAGCTTGGTGGCGGTTACACCGACGAACTCAAGAAGGAAGTCGCTGAAGCCCTTGCAGCAACCGAGAAACTCATGGGTAAGAAATTTGGCGATCCCAACGACCCTCTGCTCGTAAGCTGCCGTTCAGGTGCCCGCAGTTCAATGCCTGGTATGATGGATACCATCCTCAACATCGGTCTTTGCTCTGCAACCCTGCCCGGTATGATCGAGAAGACCGGCAATCCCCGTTTCGTATACGACGCATACCGTCGTCTGATTATGATGTACTCCGACGTGGTTATGGAGAAGGCCGAGGGCATCGAGCCCGAAGATGGCCAGGGTATCCGCCAGCAGCTCGACCGCATGATGGCCGAACTTAAGGAGGCAAAGGGCTACAAGTCCGATACTGAAATCACCGCAGAAGAACTCAAGGACCTCTGCGTTAAGTTCAAGAAGAAAGTTAAGGAAGTGCTTGGTGTCGAGTTCCCTGACACAGCCGAGGCTCAGCTTTGGGGTTCCATCGGTGGTGTGTTCAAGTCCTGGAACGGCAAGCGCGCCATTGCTTACCGCCGCATCGAGAAGATTCCTGATGATTGGGGTACAGCAGTAAATGTTCAGTCAATGGTATTCGGTAACATGGGTAACACCTCTGCTACCGGTGTTGCATTCTCCCGCAACCCTGCATCCGGCGACAACAAGTTCTACGGTGAGTGGCTTATCAACGCCCAGGGCGAGGATGTAGTTGCAGGTATCCGCACTCCTAACCCTCTGAACGAGGCTACAAAGACCGAGCACAACAAGCACCTCGAGTCCCTCGAGAAGGCTATGCCCGAGGTTTATGCAGAGCTCGACGACATCCGCCAGAAGCTTGAGACCCACTTCCACGATATGCAGGACATCGAGTTCACAATCCAGGAAGGCAAGCTTTGGATGCTCCAGTGCCGTATCGGCAAGCGTACCGGCCTTGCTGCCCTGCAGATGGCTATGGATATGCTTGACGAGGGCATGATCGACGAGAAGACCGCTGTAATGCGCGTATCTCCCGCTCAGCTCGACGAGATTCTCCACCCCGTACTTAACCCCGCTTCCGAGAAGAAGAGCGATGTAATCGCAAAGGGTCTTCCCGCTTCACCCGGTGGAGCTGTAGGTACCATCGTATTCACCTCCGAGGCTGCTATGGAAGCTGCCGCAGCAGGCAAGAAGACCATCCTCATCCGCGAGGAGACCTCTCCTGAGGACATCGAGGGTATGCGCGCTTCTGCAGGTATCCTTACCACCCGCGGCGGTATGACCTCCCACGCTGCACTCGTTGCCCGTGGATGGGGCAAGTGCTGCATCGTAGGCTGCGACTCCATGAAGATTAACTTCGCCGACAAGACCGTCTCCTTCGAAGGTTGCGACAAGGTCTTCAAGGAAGGCGATTGGCTCTCCCTGAACGGTTCCAAGGGCTATGTTTACGGCGAGAAGATCGATACAATGGATGCAAGCGAGAATCCTCTCTTCATCAACTTCATGAACATCGTCGACAAGTACCGCAAGATTGGTGTCCGCACCAACTCCGATACTCCTGAGGATGCCCAGAGGGCTCTCCAGTTCGGTGCAGAGGGCATAGGCCTCTTCCGTATCGAGCACATGTTCTATGGCCGCAACTCTGAAGTTCCTCTAGCAAAACTCCGCAAGATGATCCTCTGCGACACCGATGACGAGCGTCGCGCCGCCCTTGCAGAACTTGAGCCTTTCATGAAGGCCGCTGTTAAGAGCACCATGAAGATTATGAACGGCAAGCCGGTTGTATTCCGTCTGCTTGACCCGCCTCTCCACGAGTTCGTTCCTAAGACCAAGGAGAAGGAAGAGGAAATCGCAAACGAGCTTGGCGTTAGCGTTGCCGAGATCGAGAAGCGTGGCGAGAACCTCCACGAGGTTAACCCTATGATGGGTCACCGCGGAGTCCGTCTGCATGTAACCTTCCCTCTGATTGCCGAGACTCAGTACAAGGCCATCTTCGAGGCTACCGTTGAACTCATGCGCGAGGGTCTGAATCCTCAGCCTGAGATTATGATTCCTGTTACCATCTCCGCCCGTGAGCTTAGCTTCCAGAAGGCTATCTGCGAGAAGGTTAAGGCAGAGGTAGAAGGCAAGAACGACATCAAGATCAACTACCACTTCGGTACCATGATCGAGATCCCTCGTGCTGCCCTGACCGCCGACCGTATGGCACGCGCAGCTGAGTTCTTCAGCTTCGGTACCAACGACCTTACCCAGATGACCTTTGGCTTCAGCCGCGACGATGTAGGTACCTTCATGGGTGACTACCTTGGCAACAAGCTCCTCGATGCCGATCCTTTCCAGACCATCGACACCAAGGGCGTTGGCAAGCTCGTTGAGTATGGTATCCAGAACGGCCGCAGCAAGCGTGCAGACCTTAAGTGCGGTATCTGCGGTGAGCATGGTGGCGACCCCGACTCCATCAAGTTCTTCAACAAGATTGGCGTTGACTATGTTTCATGCTCTCCTTTCCGTGTACCTATCGCCCGTCTCGCAGCAGCCCAGGCCGCTATCGAGCAGGATAAGTAATGGAAGACAGGAAGTTACTTAATTCCGAACTAAACCGAATCAGCCCAGAGGAATACAAAGCCTCTGGGCTGTCGGGTATAGTATTGGTACTCGACAATGTGCGCAGTGCATATAATATAGGTAGTGCATTCCGCACATCTGACGCCTTCAAGGTGGACAAGGTCCACCTCTGCGGCATCTGCGCCACGCCACCCTCTGCCGAGATCCACAAAACGGCCTTAGGTGCCGAGTTAAGCGTGGACTGGGAACAGTTCGACCAGACCGAAGACGCCATCGCAAAACTCAAGGAAGATGGTTTCACAATCGTCTCCGTGGAGCAGACCGAGCATAGCGTAAAACTGCCCGATTTCCAGCGCGACCCGTCAAAAAAATACGCCTTCGTCTTTGGAAACGAGGTAGACGGCGTTCAGCAGGAAGTGGTCAACGCTTCGGACTTCGCACTCGAAATTCCCCAGTACGGAACCAAGCATTCGCTCAATGTTTCGGTCTCAATCGGGGTAGTCTTAGCCTTTGTGGTGCTGTAATCACCTTTGTAAACATCCACTTTAGAGCGTTTTTAAAATTATTTCTAAAGCCTGTGAGTCAATGACTTACGGGCTTTTTGCTATCTAGGGTTGTCCACTTCGGTACCCCACGCTGCGATTTGCATTTACAAATTTTATACTTTTGCTTCGGATTTAAAAATAAAAGCGCTAAAACGACTCGAATACATAAAATATTTTAATAACCAAATCTCTATGAGAAAATATCTTTCAATCCTTCTGATGTTTCTGTGCATTCCGACTTTTGCTCAGAAACTTATCGTCAAGGGAACAGTAAGTGACCAAGACGGTCAGCCTGTTGTGGGGATGATGGTCCTCGAAAGCGGCACCAGCAATGGAGTTACTACCGATTTGGATGGTGGCTACCAGATTTCAGTTCCAAGCGATGCAGTCCTGGAATTCTCGGCTCTCGGCTATGGTTCCGTTACCGAGAAGGTCGCAGGTCGCAGCATTATCAATGTCAGCGTATCCGAATCCTTTGAGATGCTGGATGCAGTGGTTGCCATCGGTTATGGTTCCGTTCGCAAGAAAGACCTTACCACCGCAGTTTCCACCGTATCTACCGAGGATATGCAGCTCCGCCCTGTTACCGAGGCTTCAGGTTTCATTCAGGGTAAGGTTGCAGGTGTCCAGGTTACCCAGACCAGCGGTCTTCCCGGTAGCGGTATGACCGTGCGCGTGCGTGGTGCATCTTCAATTGCATCTTCCAACGACCCTCTGTATGTTGTGGATGGTGTTCCCGTTGGAACTGGTAACTACGCTATCGCATACCTCTCTCCTAATGATATCGAGACAATGCAGATTCTCAAGGATGCTTCTTCCGCTGCCATCTATGGTTCGCGTGCAGCCAACGGCGTTGTGCTTATCACAACCAAGCATGGCTCCAAGGAGCGTGGCGCCCAGGTAAGCTTCAATTCCTATGTTGGTTTTGCCAATGTTGCCAAGACCTACGATGTTCTGAGTGTTGAGCAGTATAAGGAATTGATGGATGAAATGGGCACTGTATCCCTTCCTGATGGTCTTACCGACAACACCGACTGGTTCAAGGAGACCTACCGTACCGGTATAAATCAGAACTATCAGATCTCTGTATCCAACGCCACAGACAAATCCAATTATTATATAGGTTTGGGCTATAACGATGAGGAAGGTATTTTCGATGTTGCCTATAACAAAAGGTATAATATCAAGACTTCCTTCGAGACCAAAATATACAAGTGGCTTACCGCAGGCAGCAATATTGCCTACTCTCACTACAAGAACAACGGCATTATCTCCGGAACCGGTTCCAACCGCGCCGGCGTTGTGCTTTCAGTTATAAACACTCCTACCTACGCAAAGGTTTGGGATGAGTCTAACCCCGATTACTACTGGACACAGTTCTACGGAGCCAACCTCACAACCCCTTCAGAGAACCTTGCCCGTAGCGAGAACAACTTCAACGAGACCGACCGTATCGTGGGTTCCATCTATGCTCAGGTCAACTTCAATGAGCACCTGAATTTCAAGTCCACCGTCAGCATGGACCGTAGATGGGTACACGACTACTATTTCCTCGATCCTATCAAGACCTCTTACGGCCGCACCCAGCATGGCGAGGCTACCGATACTCGCAGCGATGACTGGAGAATGGTATACGATAATATCCTTACCTACAACAACCAGTTCGGCGGCAAGCACAATCTTGAGGTTATGGCCGGTACCTCCGCTACAACCTCAGTTTGGGAGCAGCTTTCAGGTTCCCGCAGCTACTTCTCCGACCAGTACGACAACGCCCTTTTCGGCCTCAATGGCGGTAACAAAGGTGGCCTCCGAGGTCAGAGCCAGTACAAGACAGAGTGGGCTATCATGTCCTACCTTGGTCGTGCAGCCTACAATTACGACAGCAAATATTACTTCACTGTCAACTTCCGTGCTGATGGTTCTTCAAAGCTTGCTCCTGGTCACAAATGGGGTCTATTCCCTTCAATGTCAGCAGCTTGGCGTGTTTCTGCCGAGCCTTTCATGCAGAACATTAAATGGATAAACGACCTTAAGATTCGTGCAGGATGGGGTCAGCAGGGTAACCAGTCCGGTCTCGGTGACTACGCCTGGGTTCAGACCTATGGCACCAACTACTTCGATTGGACCGACAGCGAATATGCTGATGCAACTCCTACTCTTGGTAGCAAGTCCAACATCGGTAACAAGGAACTCACCTGGGAAACCACAACCCAGAGCAACCTTGGTATCGACCTCACTACCCTTGGTGGCAAGCTGAACTTCACCTTCGATGCTTACTACAAGTACACCAAGAACATGCTGATGACAGTTCCTCTCCCTTCACCTTATTCTGATATCTACCGCAACGAGGGCGAGATGAGCAACTGGGGTCTGGAGTTCGCTGTAAGCTCTGTTAACTTCAACAAGAATGACTTCCTCTGGACAACCGACTTCAACATCTCCCTCAACCGCAACAAGCTTGAGAAGCTTGACCTTCAGCAGGTTTACTATTATGCTACCACCTCCGAGGCTCTTAGCGAGTATGTGGTACGCATGACCCCCGGCCAGCCTCTTTCAATGTTCTGGGGCTATACAGCAGAGGGTGTTGACCCTGAAACCGGTATGATTATCTACAAGGATATCAACGGCGACGGCAAGATTAACTCTTCCGACAAACACTATATTGGCAATGCAAACGCCGACTTCATTTGGGGTATGACCAATAACTTCTCCTACAAGGGATTCAACCTTAGCGTGCTGATTACCAGCTCAGTAGGCAACGATATTTACAATGCCTCCAAGATTGAGATGATTGGTATGTACAACGGCAGCAACCAGACCACCGATGTTCTCCGCCGTTGGAGGACCCCCGGTATGGTTACTGATATCCCCAAGTCCGGCGAGCTTGACAACCTAAAAGCTTCTACCCGTTGGATTGAGGATGGCAGCTATGTAAAGATTAAGAATATTACCCTCTCTTATGATGTAAAGGCCCGCTTCCTTGACAAGATTCATGTTACCAAGCTTCAGCCCTACATCACTCTCGACAACATGATTACCTTCACAAAATATAGCGGATACGACCCCGAAATGAGCCAGTACACCAGTGCAACTAACATGGGTATCGATTGGGGTACCTATCCCAATGTGAAGACCGTGACCCTTGGTGTTAATGTTGATTTCTAAAGGAGGACACAATTATGAAAAAGATTTATACAATTCTTGCTCTTGCAGCCCTGGTGGCTCTTCCTTCCTGCGACCTCGACCTCTATCCTCTGACTTCCTACAATGAAGGAAATGTCACTATAAGCGAGGAAGGTGAGGTACAGTACTCCACCCGTGCCGATATGGAGGGTCTTCGCAACTCTCTTTACAGCGGCAACCTGAAAAATATTCAGGAAAAGGGTATCTGCGACTGGCTGGTTTATACCGAATGTCGTGCAGATAATGCCTATGCAGGCAGTCCCGGTACCGGTGAAATCGTTGCCATCGAGGCAAACACCCAGGGTGCCGACAATAAGAATGTGGTTCGCGACTGGGATTACTTCCTGGGCGAAGTCAGCGCCGCCAACCAGATTATCTGCAATATCGATGCAATTGCCGAGGCTGACCCCAGTATGACCGACAAGGAGCATCGCGAGTGGAAGTCCGAGGCTCTTATTTGGAGGGCTTTCAACCTCTTTAGGATGGCTCAGATTTGGGGAGATGTTCCCGTTGTAACCACTATTCCTCCAGCAATCACCGCCGAGAATATCGAGGAAGTTTATTCTGAGTATTTCCCCGCAAGGACCCCTGTAGCTGAGGTTTACGCCCAGATTATTGAAGACCTGGAATATGCAGCCGAGAATGCTCCCGATGTCAGCACAGTCGACAAAATGCTTTTGAGCAAGGCTGTTGCCAATGGCCTGCTTGCCAGGGTTTATGCCGAGAAGACCTGCCAGGATTGGGCAAAGGTTGCCTCCTACTGCCAGAAGGTTGAGGGAATGGGCTTTACCCTTTGCGAACACTATGGCGACCTCTGGGCTTATGATGATAACGATGCCAATCGCAACACCAGCGAGTCCATCCTTGAGGTGACCTGGAGCCGCTCCAGTGGCAACTGGGTGTGGATGATGTTCCACCGCAATGCCTACAGCCCTAACGATAGCTTCTCTTGGCAGAAGTGGGTTACACCTTCCCGCGACCTTGCAAAAGCTTATGACGCCGAGGGTGACACCGAGCGCAAGAACGCCAGCATCATCTACGATGAATGTTCTTGGAGCACCTACTATCCAGCAGAGAGCTACGCTTTCATGCACAAGATGCCTACCAATGCCAGCAGCTGGATTCTGATGCGTCTTGGTGAAATCTATCTGCTTCATGCAGAGGCACTCACAATGCAGGGTGACCTTAGCGGCGCTGCTGAATATGTAAACAAGATTCGTGAGCGTGCCGGTCTTTCCGACCTCGGTTCCAGCGCTACCGCATCCCAGGATGCAATGCTTGACGCAGTGCTCAAGGAGCGCCGTCTCGAACTTGCCTTCGAAGGCTTCCGCTTCTATGACCTTGTTCGTCACGACAAGGCAGCTGAAGTTTGCGCAGCCGTTGCAGCATCCGATTCCTATTGGGCTACCCGCAGTCCTCTTACAGAAGAAACCATCCTTATGCCTGTTTCCCAGACAGCTATGGACAACAACCCTAGTCTAACACAAAACCCTGGATATTAGTATGAAGAATGTACTTAAAATAATAATGATGGGCATCCTGCTTTGCAGCTGCTCATGCTCTGAAAAGTCCACTCCCGATACCCCAGTGACACCCGATCCTGCTCCCGTAGTGACCGAAGAGGCTGACGCCTACGCTTATGTCACCAAGGCGGATAAGACTAAACTCTTTGCCCAGGAGGCCCTGGAGCTGGGTTCTGCATCCAGCATGTCTCCCTATGTTGTGAAGTTCACCGACGATACCTATCAGACTGTTGATGGCTTTGGTGCTGCCATTACCGTTTCCACCTGCTACCTTCTTATGCAGATGTCACAGGCAGACCGCACTGCTTTCCTCAAGCAAGTATTCAGCCTTGAAGAGGGCCTCGGCAGCAGCCTTATCCGAATCAGCATCGGTGGTTGCGACTTCTCTTGGGACTATGGTGATTCCGGCATTTCTTCCGATGGCCGCTACACTTGGTGCGATGAGGAGGGTATCTCCAATTTCGCCGTTCACCCCATGGATACCAAGTATCTCATCCCCATTCTTAAGGAGATTTATGCCATCAATCCTAGTGTTAAGATTATCGGTTCTCCTTGGACTGCACCCCGCTGGATGAAGCTTGATGCCAACCTGAGCAGCTCTTATTATAGCTGGACAGGCGGCCGTCTGAACCCTGATTACTATGCTGACTACTCTACCTATTTTGTAAAGTGGATTCAGTATATGAATGGCCAAGGCTTTGATATCTACGCAATTACACCCGAGAATGAGCCTCTTAACGCAGGCAACGCAATGTCTATGCTGATGTATTGGCAGGATTGCCGCGACTTCGTAAAAGTGCTTGGTCCCGCCCTCAAGGCTGCCAACCTGGACACCAAGATTCTGATTTTCGACCACAACTACAATTACGACAACATCGACGACCAGAACGATTATCCTCTGAATGTTTATGCTGATTCCGAAGCATCACAGTATGTAGCAGGTTCTGCATGGCACAACTATGGTGGCAATGTAAGCGAGCTCGACCAGATTCTCACTTTCGCTCCCAGCAAGGAAATCTACTTCACCGAGGCATCTATCGGAACCTGGAACTATTCCTTCGATTCCTGCCTGCTGAACGACTTCCGCGATATCTTCATGGGAACTCTCTCCCGCAATGGCAAGGGCGTTATCGTTTGGAACCTTATGCTCGATGACAAGAAGGGCCCTTATACCAACGCAAGTGGCTCATGCACAACATGTTATGGCGCAGTTACCATCATGTCTTCGAACCATTCTACAATCGAACCCTATAGCCAGTACTACAATATTGCCCATTGCTCAAAGGTTATCAAGCCCGGCGCCGTGCGTGTTGGTACCAGTGGCTATACCGCAAGCAATATCAGCTATCAGGTCTACAAGAATACCGATGGCTCATACGGCATTATCATCCTCAACGAAGGCAGTAGCGAGCAGCAGTTCGTATTCTGCTCTTCCGATGCGTCGGTAAAATATACCGTTCCAGCAAAATCCATCGTTTCACTTTACATGAGCAAGTAAGAATATGAAAAAGTTTATAAACATAAGTTTGGCCCTTGCAGCAGCTCTTGCTATTTTTGGCTGCAAGAAGGATGAAATGGATGTGCCCCTAACAGATGTGGGCCCCGATGTTACCGTGAACTCTTATACCCAGTCTGCCTTTATGGGCGGTACTGTATCCTTCAGCGTTACTCTGAATGATGCCGACTTCGACCTTTCTACCCTTAAGGTCAGCCTGCTCTTCGACGAGACTTCGGTTGCCGATACAACTATCCGCACCAAGGAGAATGGTGGCACCTACACCGGAACCCTTGATGTTCCTTTCATGGCAAATATTCCCGACGGCACCGCAACTCTGCAACTCAAGGCCACCAATGTTGGTCTTGGCGTATCCACCAAGGACCTGGATGTAAGTGTGTATCGTCCTGTATTTGAGTATCTTACCCTCACTGCAGAGGATGGCTCAACCTATCAGATGGACCTTACCGACGAGAACTTTGTATATGCAGTCACCAATAATTTCCCCGCCGAGCAGAATGCTCTTATCTCCGCTGAATATCAGGGAGTTGAGTTCAATTTTGGTTGGGCTGGCAGCGGTGTTGAGCTGGATGCTACCGAGTATATTCCCTTCTCCAATGGCGTAGCAGGGGAGTACACCATCTACTTCAATACCCTTACTTTTGACTGCGCTCCTTTCGCATCCCTTACCGTTAACAATGTATCTGCCACCATGGTAGATAAGGACAATTACGAGGCTGTAGTAAGTCTGACCAAGGGCGGCAGCGTAGTTATCGACGGCTATGCACCCGGCTTCGAGGGTTGGACCATTGACCCCGACTTCTTCGAGGAAACCGGCACCGACGGCAGCTACAGCTTCCTTGCAGTTGACGGCCTTTACAAGATTAACATCGGCGTTGCCGACAAGTTCTTCACCGTTGAGCGCATGTCCAGCAGCTCCGAGACCGGTACCTTCGATACCACTGGTTCTGTTTGGATGATTGGTGGCACCTGCTTCGGTAAGCCCGAGATTTTCAGCGCCAGCTGGAGCCCCGATGAGGCAGCTCTCTGCATGGCAGAGGTATCTTCCAAGGTACATCAGCTTACCTTCGTAGGAGGCACTTCCATCGCTACCACCGACCTTAATGTAAAGCTCTTCAAGCAGAAGGGTTGGGGCGGCGAGTTCAGCCACAACGACATCACCACCGACAGCGACCTTATCTACATTGGCGATGGCGAGACCGGTGACGATGGCAACATCTACCTCAATTCCGGCGTTACCCTCAGCATGGGTGGTGTATATCGCTTCACCCTTGACCTTAATTCCAATGTTCTCCACTTCGAAAAGATTGGTCAGCAGGAGGTTGAGGCTGAGACCATTACCTTCGCAGGCACTGAGATGTCCCAGACTTCAAGCACTGAGTATCAGGCAGTTGTAAGTCTTACCCAGAACCAGACTATCAGCGTAACCGGTATCAGCGACCTCGCTGACTGGACCCTTGACCCCGACTTCTTCGAGGGCAGCGCATCCTCATTTAGCTTTATCCCTGTTTCCGGCTATTACAAGGTAACCGCACAGACCGATAATAAGTTCTTCCTCGTTGAAAAGATGGATGATTCTGGCAGCGACTATGCAAGCTATGATTCTTCCAGCCTCACCGGCGCCGTTTGGATGATTGGTGGCAACTGCTTCGGCAAGCCCGCTATCTTCTCTAGCAGCTGGGATACTTCCGATGGCCTCTGCCTTGCCCAGAAGACCGCAGGTGAGTTCTATATCACCTTCGTTGCAGGCGAGCAGCTCAGCACCTCCAGCATCAATGTCAAGCTCTTCCATCAGAAGGGTTGGGGCGGTGAATTTGGCGGTGGCAGCCTTACTACCGACAGCGAACTCATCACTCTTGGTGAGAGCGATGGCAACATCTCCCTTGCAAGCGGCGTTACCCTTGAGGTAGGTGCTTCCTATACCTTCACCCTCGATGCTGCCAACTCAGTTCTGCACTTTGCAAAGACTGGCGAAAGCACCATCGAAAGCGAGGATATCAGCATCAATGGCACTACCGCTAAAATGCTTTCCACCACCCAGTACAGCGCAGCCCTTGCCCTTAGCCAGAGTGAGACCATCACCGTTGGCGGCATCAGCGACCTTGCTTCCTACTGGATGGACCCTGATTACTTCTACCTCGATGGCGGCAGCCTTAAGTTCAACGCAATGAGCGGTAACTACACCATCATCATCGACACCGAGAGCAAGTATGCTACGGTTCAGAGGATGAAAGATTCCGACAGCAGTGCAACCGCTACCCTTGAAGATGGCCACGGCCTTTGGATGATGGGTTGGGGTGGTGCTCACCCCGTGATGACCAGCCAGTTCGGTTGGGATACATCCAACGCCTTCTGTCTTGCAGAGGTTGAGGACCTGGTTTACCAGTTCACCGCTACCGCAGTTCCCGAGAGCGATGGTACCACCATGGGTGGCCGCATCCGCACCGATTATCTGTCCATCAAGTACTTCTGCCAGCAGGGCTGGGGTAATGAGTGCGGTAAGGTTTACGGCGAAGATACTACCGTACAGCTCACTGAGAGTGCGTCTGCCCTTATCAAGATGGATGGCACCAACATCGCCCTTGCAGATGGTGTAAGCCTCGAGGAAGGCTCCACCTATGTACTGAAGATCGACCTCTCCAAGGCCGCTTCCGAAAAGATTGAAACAATTGACTTCTATAAAAAATAGACACAATGAAAAAGGTTAATATTTTGGTTGTTTTTCTCGCTGTGGCCGCTTTCTGCGGCTGCAGCAGGGAAGAAGTTAAGCAGGTCGCTGAACTCACAAACGGCACAATGACCCTTAAGGCTATTGCTCCCGCTACCAAGACTGCTTTCTCTGATAAGGGTGAAGGTACTTGGCTTTCCTCTGATGAAATCTCCGTTTATGCAACTGACGGCAATTTCCATACATATACTCTGAAATCGGGTGCAGGCTCTTCCGAGGCCGAGTTCACTGGCGATGAAATCACCACCAGCAGCGTGGCTGTAAGCCCTGCAGGCAGCCCTAGCCTTTCAGGCACTGCACTTACCATCAACCTTCCTTCAGAATACGAATGGAGTTCAGAGGGTAATTCCAATATTCCTATGGTTGCAGTTATCTCCGAAGAGGGGAGTACCGAGCTGAGTTTCAAGCATGTAGGTGCTCTACTTAAGGTTTCCTTCAGCAATGTTCCCGCTACCGCTACAAAGTTTGTGGTTTCTGTAGATGAAAACAATATTGCAGGTGATTTTGCAATTAGCGACTATACAGCAGATGCTGCCGAGATAACTACCGCAAGTGGTTCCAACAATAGTGTAAGCTATACCTTTAGTGCAGGTGCCGCTAGCGATATGAATTTCTATGTACCCCTTCCTACAGGTAGCTATAGCAACCTTACCATCGCCCTCTACGACGCCAGCAACAATGTTCTTTTCACAAAGTCCAAGGCTACCGCTCTCAAGGTAACCCGTGCACAACTCATTATTATGTCGGCTGTTAACCTTGTTGTTGTTAATGATGTTGTAGCTACCGCCGACGGCAGCAACTATGTCGCCAACCCCGTATATCTCACTCAGAATGAAGCAGTTACCGTAACAGGTCTTGACCTCAGTGACTACTATCTCGACCCCGATTATCTGAATGTAGATGGCAGCAGCATTACTTTCAATGCTGTTAGCGGTTACTACAATTTCGAAATTAACACCGAGGAAAAATATGTTACCATCGCAAGGGTTGATGAGAATGGAGATAATGTAGACCTTGAGCATGGTGGCCTCTTCTTAATGGGTTGGGGCGTTGCTCATCCTCGTATGGACGATGGCCAGCCTGGATGGAGCGATGTAAAGAATGATTCTTATCGTGTTGCTCAGGTTTCCACCAATGTATACCAGTTCACGGCAATTGCTGTTGGTGAGCATGATACTATTATGGGTGGTCGTGTAAGATATGACTGGGTTGGTTTCAAGGCTTTCACCAGCATTAACTGGGGAGATGCTTGGTCTGACCTGAATTGGGGCGGCATTGCTTCTACCTATCTTACTCAGGCAGATGACAAGAATATTAATCTTGCAACCAATCTCGAAGAGGGTAAGACTTATGTGTTTACCTTCGACTTCACTGAGTGCACCATCAGTGGTACTACTGTAACTGGTACACCTACCATGACATTAACGGCAAAGGAATAGGAGGAACGGATATGGAACGCAAAGAAAAGTATTTTGCTCCTGAAATGAACGAACTCCAGGTAAATCTGGGCATTGCAATCATGTCAGGCACCACCAACGATATAGACGGTGATATCCTCGAAGACCTTGTTCCAATCCCTATTGACTGGGCTTAAAACATTGAGATATGGAAAGAAAACAACAATACCAAGCTCCCGAGATGTCCTCTTTCGAACTGGAGATGGATATCATGCAATCTTCAATTCAGAGACTGAACCCCTCCGAAGAGGGTTGGGAATAGATAGGATTCTGATATGAAGACTATGAACCTTTTCATCTCTGGGATGATGGCGCTCGCACTTGCAGCGGGCTGTACCCAAAAGGAAGTTCTACCGGAGGTCCAGGAAGGACCTTCGGGGGAACTTACCTACCTGACTGCGTCTACTGCTGCTACCAAGGCTGCCTTCAGCGAAGAAGGCGAAGGAACCTGGTCAGAAGGGGATTCTATTGCGGTTTATACCAGCGAAAGTGCATTTTGCAGTTTCGCCCTGACAGCGGGCTCAGGCACTTCTACCGGTACTTTTGGAGGAGACCTTGGGGATGCAAGTACCAGCAAGCTGGCAGTTTATCCCTATAACAAAAATCACAGCCTTGCAGAGACCGCACTCACCGTTCATCTGCCTGCAAGCTACGAGTGGAATTCCAATGGGAATTCTCACCTTCCTATGCTTGCCCAAATTGAGGAAGATGGCGCAGAGGAACTGTCTTTCAAGCACCTTGCAGCTCTGGTAAAGTTTACCTTCTCCGATGTTCCTGAGAAGGCCAGCAAGTTCGTATTTACCGCAGCAGGCAAGAAGGTAAATGGGGATTTTACCATTGCTGACTATACCGCAGAAGGCGCTCAGATTGAAACTTCTGACACCGAGGAGGATGAATATTCCAGCGTTACCTATACCTTCAAGGCAGGTACCGCCAGCGAAATGACCTTCTATGTGCCCCTCCCCGTTGGAACCTACAATGGATTCAAGGTGGAACTTATCGACGCCTTAGGCAATGTACTAACTCTTAAAACCCGTTACAAAGATTTTACTGTACAACTCGCTGACCTTAAGCTTATTAAGGCCATTGCAGGTGCTGCCACCAATGGCAAGAAGATGTATTTTGACTTTGGAAAGGCTGCGTCTGCTTCAACTTCAGAGTCGGTAATTACCGAAAGCCCTGATGTTAACCGCAATTACTGGAACAATATCACAATGGAAGGCAAGGGGACCAGTTTTGACCTTGTGTATGCAGATAATGCTGCTACAGGTTATACCCTGACCCTTACAACTGCTTTTGATAATAATGGTATTACCCACGGTGGTTTGACAGACCCTGATGCTACTTATCTGGGCGACCTTGCAATTGCTACAGCCACAGAGGATTACTTCTTCTCTAGCGGCACTGCGGTTAATACCTTTACAATCAATGGATTGAATCCTGCAAAGGGATATCAGTTCTATATTTTTGGTAGTCGTGCTGCCAAGGATGTCCGTGTTGCCAAGTACATAATCAATGGTAACAATACCTGGTCTGGAACCCTTCAGATTGCAGGTGAGGGTATTGGCAAGAATGGTGGCAATGGTAATGATAGCGAAATTCTGGAGTCGGATATTATTTATCCTGCTTCCGATGGAAGTGTTACCTTCTCCCTTACCCAAGGCGATACCAAAACTTCCAACCGCTACTACCAGCTCAACTGTATGAAGATAGTCGAGTATGAGGGTGGGTCAGTGCCGAACGAAATCGACTATACATCAGCTACAATTTCCGGCGCAGCCGCTTCGGAAGGTGAGGTTAGTATGCACCGCGCTATGACCACCAACGATGACAACATCTTCGAGACAGTTACCACTTTTGCTAGTGGTGAGCTGACCATTACTGCCGTTGATAATTATGGTGATACTCACACACTTACATACGATTGTTCTACTGATGGAGTAGCTCTGTTTACCCTTGACCTTGATAACGATACCTATACATTTACCGAACTTGGCACCATTCTTTGTCAGGGTTCTGCCCTTGAAGGTTGGAGTACTAGCAATGGTGCAGAGTTGACATATCAGGGTAAAGGTGTATTCAGCGGCGAATCCCTTAGTTTTGCCGGCACCAAGTACACCAGCGCAACCGCAGTTAGCGATGCTTCCCGTTTCAACTTCTTGAACAAGGGCTCTTGGACCCCTACATTTAAGAGAGTAAGCGGCACAAGGCGAGATATTGAGGTTAGTGGCAATGGCAGCACCGAAGATATCCGTATCAATCCGGGTACCTACAATGTTAGCCTTGACCTTCAGAACTTCAACTTCGATATTGAATATGCTGGGGATTCAGAGTACAGAATTACCGCAATGGGTTCTTCGGTGCCTCGTGGTTACACTGCAACTGATTATTATGGATATATGTATCTTTACGAGGATATTATCCAAGATTATAGCAGTAATCCTTGGTATATCTCAAATATCTCTGTTGCCAGCAACAGCACTGTTAGCTTGCTGAATCGTTACGATGAACTTCAGGTGGATGGTGGCGATTATGTGATTTATGCACTGAGCCTTGGTAACGAGGGAATCCACGGTGCAAGTGACCAGGATGCCATTTACAACCAGTTCAAGACCAATATGCAGACCTTGATTTCCAAGGCTGAAGCTGATGGTAAGACCGTGGTTGTAACCGGTAACTATGCCCGTGCGGACTTTACTGATACCGACTATGAGTACATCAAGAAGATGAATCTGGAGATTTACCAGTGGGATGTTCCTACGGTGAATCTGCTAGGAGCAATCGACAATGGGTCAGGTCAATGGGCTGATGGCTACGATGCA
>Ga0065709_1006278_pt1 | contig 29289 bp, 18 predicted proteins | sample Hoacrofraction14_2_FD_59096 | JGI IMG/M metagenome (GOLD analysis project Ga0065709, IMG submission 59096) | Hoatzin crop microbial communities from Cojedes, Venezuela, sample from fiber fraction 14 v1 | ecosystem: Host-associated > Birds > Digestive system > Esophagus > Crop | place: Venezuela...
CTTAGGCGCTCCAGTGCCTTGGAAGTCTTGGCAAATACGCAAATCCCGCTTACAGGGCGGTCCAGACGGTGGGGAACACCCATGAACACCTTGCCCGACTTCTCGTCCCGCTGGGCGATGAAGGCCTTTAGGGTCTCGCTTAACGGCTCGTCCCCGGTCTTGTCTCCCTGGACTATCTCGCCAGACCTCTTGTTAAATATAAGGAGGTGGTTGTCTTCATAAAGGATGCGGGACTCTATGTCCTCGAATTCCTGCTGTTCTAGATGCCTGTATTCCATTTCGCCACAAATATAGTGACAATTTGTCAGAAAAAGTGCGGTGGCACAGAGTTCGATATCTATAAAGCGTCGCCAGCAGTGGTGACAGAATAACAGAAAAAAAACAAAAAAGGAGAAAATATTATGGGAAAAATTATCGGAATCGACCTCGGAACAACTAACAGTTGCGTGGCAGTAATGGAAGGCAACCAGCCAACCGTTATCATAAACAATGAAGGTCAGCGCACCACTCCTTCGGTAGTGGCATTCACCGCTGACGGCGAGCGTAAGGTAGGTAACCCTGCAAAGCGTCAGGCTATCACCAACGCTACAAACACCGTATTCTCTATCAAGAGGTTTATGGGTGAGACTTACGACCAGGTGGGTAGGGAAGTGTCCCGCGTACCTTACAAGGTAGTCAAGGGCGACAACAACACCCCCCGTGTCGACATCAATGGTAGGCTCTACTCTCCTCAGGAGATTTCAGCCATCATTCTTCAGAAGATGAAGAAGACCGCAGAAGACTATCTGCGTCAGCCTGTAACAGAGGCAGTTATCACTGTCCCTGCATACTTCAGCGACTCTCAGCGTCAGGCTACCAAGGAAGCCGGCAAGATTGCAGGTCTTGATGTTAAGCGTATCATCAACGAGCCTACAGCAGCCGCCCTTGCTTACGGTCTTGACAAGAAGAACAAGAACATGAAGGTTGCCGTTTACGACCTCGGTGGTGGTACCTTCGATATCTCCATCCTTGAACTTGGCGATGGCGTATTCGAGGTAAAGAGCACCAATGGTGATACCCACCTCGGTGGCGATGACTTCGACCAGGTTATCATCGACTGGCTGGCGGAAGAGTTCGCAGCCGAGAACGACGGCTTCGACCTCAAGAAGGACAATATCGCACTTCAGAGGCTTAAGGAAGCTGCCGAGAAGGCTAAGATCGAGCTCTCCAACCAGACCTCGACCGAGATCAACCTTCCTTACATCACCGCTACACAGACAGGTCCTAAGCACCTCGTAAAGACCCTTACCCGTGCTAAGTTCGAGGCTCTATGCGACAACCTGTTCCAGAAGAGTATCGAGCCTTGCCGCAAGGCCCTTCAGGATGCACACCTGAACGCATCCGATATCGACGAAGTCCTGCTCGTAGGTGGTTCTACCCGTATTCCTAAGATTCAGGAACTCGTAAAGAACTTCTTCGGCAAGGAGCCTAACCGTAGCGTTAACCCCGATGAGGTTGTAGCCATCGGCGCAGCCATCCAGGGCGGTGTACTCGCAGGCGATGTTAAGGACGTGCTTCTGCTCGATGTTACCCCTCTGTCACTCGGTATCGAGACCCTTGGCGGTGTAATGACCAAGCTCATCGAGAGCAACACCACCATCCCTGTACACAAGGACCAGGTATTCAGTACCGCAGCCGACAACCAGCCTAGCGTAGAGATCCGCGTCCTTCAGGGCGAGCGTCCTATGGCCAAGGATAACAAGCAGATTGGCGTATTCCATCTCGATGGCATCGCACCTGCACCCCGTGGCATCCCTCAGATCGAGGTTTCCTTCGATATCGATACCAACGGTATCCTGAGCGTATCCGCAAAGGACAAGGCTACAGGCAAGGAGCAGCACATCCGTATAGAGGCATCCAGCGGCCTGAGCGACGACGAAATCAAGCGTATGCGTGACGAGGCCAAGGCCAACGAAGAGGCCGACAAGGCTGCCAAGGAGAAGGTTGACAAGATCAACAACGCTGACGCCCTCTGCTTCCAGAGCGAGAAGAACCTCAAGGACTATGGCGACAAATTCCCCGCAGACAAGAAGAGCGCAATCGAAGCTGCCCTCAATCCGCTCAAGGAGGCCGTGAAGAACCAGAACCTTGACGAGATCGACCGCTACAGCAAGGAGCTCGAAGAGGCATGGCACGCCGCATCGCAGGACATGTACAACGCCCAGCAGGGTGGTGCACAGGGCGGTGCCCAGGGTGGCAACCCCTTTGGCGGCGCAGGCTTCGACCCCAACGCCGGTGGCGCCCAGGGCGGCCCTAGCCCCGACTACGGCTCCGGCAACGACAAGCCCGACGAGCAGTAAAACAATAGCGTTTTTCGTAAACGTCTGATAACTAATACTTTATAGAAAATCCCTCCCCGTCAGCTGATAGGGAGGGATTTTTCGTAAATGTCTGGTTTATAACGGATTGCAAAAAACGCTTACATCAGCAAGTCGCTGACATCTTCGCCTTTGGCCTGGGCCGCGCGGATTTCGGTGGAAGAAATGTCCACGAGAGGGGCGTCTATCAGTTGCACATTACTGTACTTTATGTGCTTGGCGCGGCAGTGCTCTTTTAGTTTCTCGAGCAGTTCCTCGCTGTCATAGCCACGCCTAGGGTAAACCGCTATGCTGTAATCGGTTAGGATACGCCTAGAGCAACGCCAGCGTGGCAGTCCTGCCAGATTGTCAGCGCCCATCACGAGGGTAAATTCGTTATCTGGTTCGCGTTCCTTGAGGGCGTCGAGCGTCTTGATTGTGTAGTTCGGTGGCGGGATGCCGAGTTCTATATCGTCCACCCAAACATGGAGTTCAGGGTGACGGCATACGGCCTCTACCGCGTCACGGTAGCGCTTCTGGGCATTAAGTGCCTTGGACGGGTCCTTGAAAGGGTTCTGTGGCGAGATTACCAGGTACACCCAGTCGAACTGCTCCTGGTTTGTCAGGAACTCCATGATGGCGTAATGCCCTATGTGCAGCGGGTCGAACGACCCAGGATAAACGGCAATTCTCATTTCGCTAGGAAGTCGGCCACTACCTTCTCTACTTCGTTGTAGGCAGTTTGCAGGTCGTCGTTAATCAGGATATAGTCGAACTGTGGAGCGTAGGTCATCTCCTCGGCAGCCTTGGCGACACGCTTGTCGATATCTTCGGCCGAGTCGGTTCCGCGCTTAACCAGCCTTTCACGCAGCACTTCTACGCTTGGAGCCTGGATGAACACCGACAGGGCATCGTCTCCAAAGTACTTCTTAAGGTTGACGCCACCCTTGACATCCACATCGAAGATAATTACATGCCCTGCGTCCCAGATGCGCTGCACCTCGCTCTTCAGGGTGCCGTAGAAGCGGCCTTCGTACACTTCTTCGTACTCCACAAAGGCGTCTTTCTCAATGAGTTTGCGGAATTTGGAAGGTGTCATGTAGTAGTAATCCACCCCATCCTTCTCCTCGCCTCGGGGTTTTCGCGAGGTTGCGGAGATGCTAAACTCCATGTCGGGATACAGTTCAAGGATGTGATGCACGATAGTGCTCTTGCCGGAACCTGAAGGTGCCGAAAAAATTAAGGTTTTGTGGCTCATTTATTGCAGCAAATTATATAATGATTCGGCAAAAATAGTTAAATTTGCGCTGATTTGAAAGAAAGTTACTTTAATCTATAATCTAATATGGTATCTTATAAAGATTTGGGCCTTGTAAACACCAGAGAGATGTTCGCAAAGGCCATCAATGGCGGATACGCCATCCCCGCATTCAATTTCAACAACATGGAGCAGCTCCAGGCCATCATCCAGGCTGCAGCAGAGACCAAGTCTCCTGTTATCCTCCAGGTATCAAAGGGCGCACGCAACTATGCAAACCAGACCCTTCTCCGTTACATGGCACAGGGTGCTGTAGAGTACGCTAAGGAACTTGGTTGGGAGCATCCCCAGATCTGCCTCCACCTCGACCATGGTGACAGCTTCGAGCTTTGCAAGAGCTGCGTAGACTTCGGTTTCTCTTCCGTTATGATCGACGCTTCCAGCAAGCCTTACGAGGAGAATATCGCCCTCACAAAGCAGGTTGTTGAATACGCTCACAAGTACGACGTTACCGTAGAGGCTGAGCTTGGCGTTCTCGCAGGTGTTGAGGATGAGGTTTCCGCAGAGGAATCTCACTACACCCGTCCCGAGGAAGTTATCGACTTCAGCACCCGCAGCGGTTGCGACTCCCTCGCTATCTCCATCGGTACCAGCCACGGTGCATACAAGTTCAAACCCGAGCAGTGCACCCGTGACCCCAAGACCGGCCGTCTCGTACCTCCGCCCCTCGCATTCGATGTACTTCACGAGGTAGAGAAGAAGCTCCCTGGATTCCCTATCGTTCTCCACGGATCATCTTCAGTTCCTCAGGAATATGTTGACATCATCAACGCTAACGGTGGCAAGCTTCCTGACGCAGTAGGTATCCCCGAGGAGCAGCTCCGCGAGGCTTCCAAGAGCGCAGTTTGCAAGATTAACATCGACTCCGATAGCCGTCTTGCCATGACCGCAGCCGTTCGTCAGACCCTGGCCAACAAGCCCGGCGAATTTGACCCTCGTAAATACCTCGGTCCCGCCCGTGACGAGATGAAGAAACTCTACATCCACAAGATCGTAGACGTTCTCGGCAGCAACGGCAAGGCTGAATAATTAGCCAAAATCGCAATAGGAAGCGTGGCGCTGGCGTCACGCTTCTTTTTTATTCTCAGGAACGCGTCTAGAGTACCCTTTAACGCGAGTCTTGGAATATGCCTTCTGATAAAGAGTGCCGTCTGGCAGGTGGCAGAGTTTCTCTATGTGTCTCCAGTTCATGTCGAAGCGCATCAGAAGTTGCCTGCCCAGTTTTCTAATATCGTCAATTGGAAGTCCGATTATATCCTTAATATCAGCGTAGCTACCACTTTTCATGATATAATTGATGGCTTTGTAGTAACCTCTATCATCCTTGACATCAAACTGCTCGTTTATCCCGAATTCTTTTCCCGTATTGCTATTCATTGCAGTTATCATATTCTGGAAAGAACCATAATACGAAATAGCCAAGTCATAGTCAATGAAGTTGTAAAGGCAAATGGCATAATCGCAGAATTTATTCTGGTCCTCAATGCTTAGATTGGAGAACACCCTGTCAAGAAACCCGTATGTAATCCATCTGCCACGGCCTTTTAGCCCTTTTAGTTCGGTTATAGCCTTTTTCAGGGCCGCTGATTCGTTACGGATTACAACCGGGTCTTTAGCAAAAAAGCAGGAACTCTGATGGTAGACGAGAAAATTCCAGAATGTGTTCTCTGCATTGCTGCATAGTTTTTTCACGGGTGCATTGTTGCCAATGTAGTTCAACATGCTGATTATCTCCTTGTTACCTAATTTGGTTGAACAGCCAAAGGGCTTGCGGAATAGTGGACCATCACGCTTTTCCACGCTTTTGTTGAATTCCTTAGTGTACACAGCGGTGATGTCCCGCTCAAATCCTGCAACATCAGCCCTACTTAAGCCGACCACGCCAAGGTGGTAATGGTCAGGCATGAATGAAAGTCCCGCAATTCGCAGTTTGTGTTTAGCAGCGTAAACGCTCATGATAGAGAAAAGAACCAGAATGTCCTTTTTAGTGTAGATAATCAAGGCACCGTCTTTGGTAGCTTGATAAACATGTTGCAGAGCAACGGGTTGACCAGTATAATCCATATCACAAATCTCCTTTCTGCAAATATATTAAGAAGCAGTGAATGAAACAAGATTTTGTGCCGTTTTTTGTAGATGGGTTATAGTCAGGTAGTTATGAAAAATCCCCCTATATGAGCTGAGGGGGAGGGAGTTTACATAAAGTGCTTGTAATGAGACAGTTACGAAAAACGGCTTTTGCTAGAGCATATTCTTTTTGTGGAAGATGTACCAGGCGAAGGCGATGATGAGGAGCATGATGAGGAGGATGCCGACCCAGGCGAGGCTGAGGCCGTCGCCGGGGAGCTTGACATTCATGCCGTAGAAGCTGGCGACGAGCGTGGCTGGCATGAGGAGAACGCTGATGAAGGTGAAAATCTTCATGATGTTGTTCTGGTCCAGGTTGATTAGACCGACAACGGTTTCCTGCAGGTATTCCAGACGCTCGAAGTTGAAGTTCGTGTGGTTGATAAGCGAGGTGATATCCTGGAGCAGGATGTTAAGACGACCCTCCAGACTCTTGGGGTGGCGGTCGCTCTTGATGATGTTGTTGAGCAGGCGCTGCTTATCCACGAGATTCTCGCGAACCATCATCGTGTTTTCCTGTAACTGATTGATATCCAGGAGGAAGTCCTCGTTGATGTCTTCCTTTTGGTTAATGCGCTTACTGAACTGCGAGGTCTCCTTGGCCATTAGCTCGATGATATCGGCGTCGAGGTCGATACGGGAGTCCATGATGGATGCAAATATGCTCCAGCCGCTCTCGTACTGCATTGGACGGGCCTGGATACGGCGCTGCAGCGAGGTGAAGGAGCGTAGGGGAATCTCGCGAAGGGTGGTAAGTATATCTCCCACGATGGTGAACGATACTGCATCTTCATTCATCTCGTCGGCGGTAGGGGACAGGAAGTTGGTGTTGGCGAATATGGCTACCTCATTCTCGGAGAAACGGGATGAACTCTCGATCTCCTCTGCCGTGGCACGGCTTTGTATTTCGGTGCCCAAGTAGGCTTCTGTTGCTCTTTTTTCGTCTCCCGTTGGTGAGAGAAGGTCTATCCAGAGCACATCCTTTTTGCTGATAGAAGCAAACTCCGTTTCGAATTGGCTTACAATGATTTCAGCTCCTTGCCTGTAGAAAATGCTGATCATTCCACTTCCTTTTTTATTCCCGGCACTAAGGCGTCGGAAGGGTTATACTTACGGGTTAGCTGACATCACGGAGATAGTCAGCGCGCAAAAGTAGAAAAAAATACGGGAAATTTCAAGAAATTCCCCGTTTTACGCAAAAATTTTATTCTACTGTTACCGATTTAGCCAGGTTTCGTGGCTGGTCGACATCGCGCCCCTTGGCGATTGCAATGTGGTATGCAAGCAGTTGGAGGGGGATTACGCTCAGCAGCGGAACGAAACATTCCTCGGTATCGGGGATAGAGAAACTCCAGTCGGAAATCTTCTTGACATCTACATCGCCTTCGGTTACGATGGAGATAATCTTTCCCTTGCGGGCCTTGATTTCCTGGATATTGCTGAGAATCTTGTCGTAATGGCCTTTCTTTGTGGCAATTACAACGGCGGGCATCTCCTCGTCAATCAGGGCAATCGGGCCGTGCTTCATCTCGGCGGCAGGGTAGCCCTCGGCATGGATGTAGGAGATTTCCTTGAGCTTCAGCGCACCTTCCAGGGCGACGGGGTAGTTGTAGCCGCGGCCCAGATACAGGAAGTTGTGGGCGTAGGTGAAGGTCTTGGCAAGTTCCGCAATCTGCTTGTCGTGAACCAGGATGCGGGCAATCTTGTCGGGCACATTCTGCAACTCGTTTACGAGAGCGGCGCGGCGTGCATCGGAGATGGTTCCCTTGAGTTCTGCGATGCTAAGGGCCAGCAGGAAAAGCGTGCTCACCTGGGCGGTAAATGCCTTGGTAGATGCCACACCGATTTCGGGGCCGACATGGGTGTAACAGCCTGAGTCAGTGGCTCTTGGGATGGAAGAACCAACCACATTGCAGATACCGAAAAGGAAGGCACCAGACTCCTTGGCGAGCTGGATTGCGGCCAGAGTATCGGCAGTCTCGCCGGACTGCGAAATGGCAATCACGATGTCATCCGGGAAGATGACAGGATTGCGGTAACGGAACTCGGACGAGTACTCCACTTCCACGGGAATGCGGGTGAGTTCCTCTATGATGTACTTGCCAATCAGGCCAGCGTGCCAGGATGTACCGCATGCGCAGATGACGATGCGTCTAGCATTGAGGAAACGATCCTTGTTGTCAATGACGCCTGAAAGCTTGACCTGACCATATTCAGGATTCAGACGACCCAGCATCGAGGCGCGGAGAGTCTCTGGCTGCTCGAAGATTTCCTTGAGCATGAAATGGGGATATCCGCCTTTTTCAATCTGGCTCAGATTCATCTCCAGCTTCTTAATCACGGGAGTCTGCTCGATGGAGCGTAAGTCGGTGATTACTACATCTTTACCCTTCTGGAGATATGCGATTTGTTCTTCGCCCAGATAGATGACTTTCTTGGTATATTCCACAATCGGGGTAGCATCCGATCCAATGAAGAATTCGCCGTTCCCTACGCCGATAATCAGTGGGCTACCCTTGCGGGCTGCGATGAGCTTGTCGGGCTGGTTCTTGTCGATGATGGCGATGGCATAGGCTCCGACCACGCTGTTCAGCGCCAGCGGAACTGCCTCTTCCAGGGAGATGCCGTGGGAGTCCATGACATACTGGATGAGCTGGATGACAACCTCTGTATCTGTCTGACTCTGAAAGTGATAGCCATGGTTGATGAGCTCGGTACGCAGGGCGATGTAGTTCTCGATGATGCCGTTGTGAATCAGGGCAAGATTGCGGGATTCGCTATAGTGGGGGTGGGCGTTCACCTCGTTGGGTTCGCCGTGGGTGGCCCAGCGGGTGTGGGCGATGCCTACGCTGCCGCTGATGTCCTTGCCTTCGACGGCCTTTTCCAAATCGGCCACCTTGCCCTTGGTCTTGTAGACGCTGAGGTTGCCGTTGTTGTTAATGAGCGCAATGCCTGCGCTGTCGTAGCCTCGGTATTCAAGTCGGTAGAGGCCCTTGATTAGTATTTCATACGCCTGGCTGTTGCCAAGGTATCCTACGATTCCACACATAATTAGTTGATAAATAGAAGTTCGCGATATTTGGGGAGAGGCCAGAGGTCGTTGTCGACGATTTCCTCGAGCTTGTCGATGGGGGTGCGGAGGTCGGCGATGCGATCGGCTATCTTGCTGTAAGCCAGCGCCTTGGTGTAGTCGTCCTCGATCTTGTTGGCCTCGGCCCTAGCCGCTGTCATCGCCTCGACCTTCTGCTCGATTTCTGCTATCAGAGAATTAATTTCAGCAATATATTTTACCTGCGGCAAGTCGGCCTGTGACGACCCCATGCTATTCAATAATGTAACATTCTTCAATAGACGGCTCTGGTAGTGGATGGCGGCGGGGATGATGTGGTTGGTCGCCATACGGCCAATCACGCGCGACTCAATCTGCACCTTCTTAATATAGGTGTCCCACTTCACCTCATTACGGGCAGCCAACTCCTTGGCCGAGTAAACGCCAGTGCGCTCGAAGAGCTTGACAGAGTCCTCGGACTCAAATGCCTTGAACATCTCTGGCACGCAGGTCTCGGTGTCAAGACCCCTGCGGGCAGCCTCGGCCTTCCACTCCTCGGTGTAGCCGTTTCCGTCAAAGCAGACGGTATCTATAATGCTGGCAATCAGCGGCTTAAGCGTATCGAGAACGGCAACATTCAGGCTCTTGCCTGCGGCGAGTTCCTTGTCCAGGGCGGCCTTGTAGTCGAGAAGCTGCTCGGCTACGGCGGCGTTAAGGGTGGTCATTGCGCCTGCGCAGTTGGCACTCGAACCAACGGCGCGGAACTCGAAGCGGTTACCGGTGAAGGCGAATGGCGATGTGCGGTTGCGGTCGGTATTGTCCACGAAAATCTCGGGGATGCCTACCTCGGCAACCTGCTTGCCCTTCTTGCCTGCGATTTCAATCTCGGTATCAGAGGGGAGTTCCAGAAGTTTGCGGAGCACATTCGTCATGGTCTTGCCAAGGAAGGCGCTCACGATTGCGGGAGGCGCTTCGTTTGCGCCAAGCCTGTGGGCATTGGTGGCAGATGCTATGGATGCCTTGAGCACTGCATTGTGCTTCTGCACTGCCACAAGGGTGTTTACAAAGAAGATGATGAACTGCAGGTTGCCCTTGGAGTCCTTGCCAGGGGCCATCAGCAGGGTGCCTGTGTCGGTGCCTAGGCTCCAGTTGTTGTGCTTGCCGCTACCGTTGATGCCTGCGAAGGGCTTCTCGTGCAGAAGCAGCACAAAGCCGTGCTTGCGGGCAACGCGGCGCATCACATTCATTATCAGCTGGTTCTGGTCGTTGGACAGGTTGGTCTCTCCATAGATTGGAGCCAGTTCGAACTGGTTGGGAGCCACCTCGTTGTGACGGGTCTTAAGGGGAATGCCGAGCTTGTAGCCCTCGATTTCAATCTCCTTCATAAACGCGGCTACGCGAGATGGGATTGCGCCGAAGTAGTGGTCGTCGAGCTGCTGGCTCTTGCTGCTCTCGTGGCCCATCAGCGTGCGTCCAGTCAGGATCATGTCGGGTCGGGCGGCATACAGGTCTTCATCTACAAGGAAGTACTCCTGCTCCCAGCCGAGGTAGGAATAAACCCTCTTCACCTTGGGGTCAAAGAGCTGGCAGATGGGCACGGCTGCATCGGAAACCGCCTTCAGGGCCTTCTTGAGCGGGGTTTTGTAGTCCAGAGCCTCGCCTGTGTAGGAGATGAAGATGGTAGGGATGCAGAGCGTATCATCCTGGATGAAGACAGGAGATGCGGGGTCCCATGCGGTGTAGCCGCGGGCCTCGAAAGTGGCACGGATACCGCCGCTGGGGAAGGACGAAGCGTCAGGCTCCTGCTGAACCAGGGCGCCTCCGTCGAAGGACTCGATTACGCCGCCCTTGCCGTCATACTCCAGTAGGGAGTCGTGCTTCTCGGCCGTGCCTTCGGTCAGAGGCTGGAACCAGTGGGTGATATGGGTCACACCGTGCTCCAGGGCCCATTGCTTCATCCCTGCGGCCACCTTGTTTGCGGTAGCCCTGTCCAGGGGTTCGTTACTGTCGATACATTTGGTTAGGGCGTCGAAGGTACTCGCGTCCAGATATTTGCGCATCTTGTCGCGGTCAAAGACCAATTCGCCAAAATACTTGGAAGGTTCCTTGCCGGGGTTTTCTACAGCGAGTGGCTGCTTCTTGAAAGCCTCCTGAACCACATCGAAACGTAATTTACTCATAGGTAAACGAATTAGGTAATACAAACTAAACTTCCAAAGTTAGCAATTATTTTTAAGAAATGGGGTAAAACCCGTAAATTTCATTAACTTTGTGAGTTATGAGAATAGACATACTTACAGTAGTGCCCGAACTTCTGGAGAGCCCGCTGAGCTACTCCATCGTGGGGCGTGCCCGCAAGAAGGGGCTGGTAGAGATAGAAATCCACAATCTTAGGGAATTCGGAATAGGACCCCGCCACAATGTGGACGATTATTCCTACGGCGGAGATGCAGGAATGGTGATGATGGTGGAGCCAGTTTTTAAAATGATTGAAAAACTCAAGGCCGAAAGGGACTACGATGAGGTTATCTACATGTCGCCGGACGGAGAAATTCTGGACCAGGGAATCAGCAACGAACTTTCGCTAAAGGAGAACATAATCATCCTCTGCGGGCATTACAAGGGCATAGACCATCGCATCCGCGAGCATCTGATTACCCGCGAAATTTCGGTTGGCAATTATGTGGTGAGTGGGGGAGAGATTCCCGCCGCCCTGCTGGCAGATTCCATCGTGCGCCTTATTCCAGGGGCACTTACGGACGAAACTTCGGCCCTTAGCGACTCCTTCCAGGACGGGCTGCTTTCGCCGCCAGTCTACACACGACCCGCGGAATTTAATGGTTGGAAGGTCCCCGATGTTCTGCTAAGCGGAAATCCCAAATTAATCCAGGCCTGGCAGGACGAGCAGGCAATAGAGCGTACACGGCTCCTCAGGCCCGAATTGCTGCAAGATATTAAAAAATTTTAAAAACTATTTTTGGTTTTGCAAAAAAATTTCCGTTTTTCCTTTGCAAATCCGAAAAATAGATTTACATTTGCAGTCGGAAATGAAACCAACAACTTCTAACCATCATAACTTGAACCTTCTTTAAAGGTAATACACTACTAACTAATCGATATTTACCCGCTGCGAAGCGGGTATTATCGTATCTAGGGGTAGTGCTTTTTGCGATATTTGGGATTCTTAAAAAATATATCTATATTTGTTGGCTACAATATATATTGAGGTATGACTGAAGAAATTAAAGTTCCTGAAGTTCAGGAGGAAGTTAAAAACGTAGAGGCTGCACCTGAGCAGGCTCCCGAGGCTGCTGCAGAGCCCGTTGAAACCGTTGAACCCAAGGCAGAAGCCGCCGAACCCGCTTCGGAGGAGAGTGCCGCAAAGCCGGAGTTGAATCTGGCAGGAAAAACCCTTTCTGAAATTTCAGATGTATTCAAATCGCTGATGGAGAGCGCCGACCGTATGACCCGCAGCAAGGAAGCCGAGGGCATTAAGACCGCGTTCTACCGTCTGCTGACCAAACTTAAGAGTGAGGCCTCCGAAGTTGGCGACAAGTTCGACGAGGTGGAGGAAAACTTCAAATCAATCTACTCCGACTACAAGCGCGAAAGGGCCGAGTATAACAAGGAGCAGGACGCCCTCAAGGCCGAAAACCTTGAGAAGAAGAAGGCAATCATCGAGGACCTGAAGGCCCTGGTGGAGGAATCTTCGGACGCAAGTTCGAACTTCCCCGCCTTCCGCGAAATCCAGAACCGCTGGCGTGCAGTGGGTCCCGTTCCCGCATCCGACTACCGCGACCTAAACAGCAACTACCAATACTATGTGGAGAAGTTCTACGACAGCGTAAAGATCAGCCGCGAACTCCGCGACCTGGACTTCAAGAAGAACCTTGAGGCCAAGGAGCAGCTCTGCGAAGAGGCCGAGAAGCTGGCAGAGGACGACAATGTGGTTCGTTCCTTCAACGAACTCCAGAAACTCCACGAGCAGTGGAAGGAGTTTGGCCCCGTTGCCAAGGAGTTCCGCGACAGCATCTGGGCCCGTTTCCAGGCTGCCACATCAACAATAAACAAGAAGTATCAGGCTCATTTTGAGGAACTTAAGGGCCAGCAGAAGGAGAACCTTGCCGCCAAGGAGGCCCTTTGCGAGAAGGTAGAGGAAATCGCCAACCGCGAAATCAAGTCCTCCGGCGAATGGACTTCTGCCACCAAGGAAATCACCGACATCCAGGCCGAATGGCGCAAGATAGGCTTTGCCACCAAGAAGGAGAACCAGAAGATTTACGACAGGTTCCGCGCAGCCTGCGACAAGTTCTTCGCCGCCAAGAAGGAGTTCTACGGAGCCTTCAAGGGCGAGAAGGATGACAATCTTGCCAAGAAGCAGGCCATCATCGACAAGGCCAACGAGCTCAAGAACAGCACAGAGTGGAAGAAGACCACCGAAGCCTTCATCGACCTTCAGAAGCAGTGGAAGGAGATTGGCGCAGTGTCCCGCAAGAAGAGCGAGCAGCTCTGGAAGCAGTTCCGCGCAGCATGCGACGAGTTCTTCGCAGAGCGCGACAAGAACGCAGCCCCCGAAAACAACTACTACACCAACCTCAAGGCCAAGAAGAAACTCATCGAGGAAGTCAAGGCCTACGAAGGATCTGACGACGAGGCTATGAACAAGTTCGCCGAGCAGTTCAAGGAGATTGGCTTCGTGCCCTTCAAGGAGAAGGACAGCATCAACGCTGCCTTCGCCGAGGCAATGAAGGCCAAGTTCCCCAACTACTCGCAGAAACTTGCCCACAACCGTGGCGAGGGCCGTCCAAGTAGCGAACGCGACCAACTGATTCGCAAGTACAACGCACTCCAGCAGGAGATTGAGACCTACGAGAACAATATCGGATTCTTCTCTGCTTCCAAGGGCGCGGAAGCCATTATCAAGCAGACACAGGACAAGATTGACAAGGCCAAGGAGGAACTTGCAGCCCTCAAGGAACAGATTCGTAAAGCAGAGCAGGGAGAAGCTTAATTTATAGATGGATAAAAATTCAGTTATTGGATGGATTCTGATTGCCGCAATACTCATCGGCTTCAGTTTCTATCAGTCTAAGCAGGCCAAGGCAGCCTATGAGCAGCAGAGGATAGCAGATTCCATTGCTCTCGCCAATGCCCCGGTTGATACAACTAAATTTGCAGCGGACTCTCTGGTTGTCCCTGCCGACACAGCGGCCGAAGCAGGAGCCATCTACAAGGATGCATCCCTGGATTCTGCCCATTCGGCAGTGGCCGAGCAGATCGTCTTCCTGGAGAATGACAAGATGGTGCTGGGCCTTACCAACAGGGGAGCCCATCCCAAGAGTGTCAAAGTCAAGGACTACTACAACTACGATAGCACCGAACTCTTCATCTTCAAGGATGCCGATATGGCCATCCATGTGTATGCAGGGGAGTATATCAATACCGCTGACTTCAGTTTCAATGTAGCAGAACAGACAGACTCCAGCGTGGTTTTCCGCCTGCCTTTCAGCGGTGGTGGCTACATAGAGCAGACCTATATCCTGCACGCAGGGGAGTACCGCGTGGATAACAACCTTGCCTTCGTAGGCAATGTGATTCCCCGCAATGTGGGCTCGGTTGACATCGACTATTCGATGATGATTCCCCGAATGGAGAAGGGTTACAAGTACGAGTCCCAGTACTCCGGCCTTGACTTCTACCAGGAAGGAGACAAGAAGACCACAGAGATGGGCAAGGGCCGCAGCGCCTCCCGCAAGGTGGACTCCAAGCTCAGCTGGTTCGTATTCCGCCAGCAGTTCTTCTCGGCCTTCTTCAGGGCAAAGAACCAGTACGCCTCAGGGCAGTTCACAGTGGACTTCGCAGGCCAGGACGACCCTGACCACAACCTGATGAAGTGTACCGCACTTACCCGCGTGGACATCACCCCGGGTGAGACCGTTGAGGTTCCCTTCGAGTACTACTTCGGCCCCAACCACTATAGGACCCTGAAGTCCTACGACCAGAAGTACGAAAAGACCATCCCTCTGGGTGGTTGGCTGGTCGGCTGGTTCACCAAGTATGTCATCATCCCGATGTTCGACTTCTTCAGCAAGTTCATCAAGAGCTACGGTCTGATTATTCTGCTTATGACGCTGATTATCAAGCTGATAGTGCTGCCGTTCACCTATAAGTCCTTCTCTTCATCTGCCAAGATGCAGGCCCTCAAGCCCGAGATGGACAAGATTAACGAGCGCTATCCCAAGCAGGAAGATGCCCTCAAGAAGCAGCAGGCCACGATGGACCTGTACAAGCGGGCGGGAGTGAGTCCGATGGGCGGCTGTCTGCCGACCCTGTTGACATTCCCTATCCTCTGGGCAATGTTCCGCTTCTTCCCTGCATCCATCGAGCTTCGCCAGCAGCCCTTCCTCTGGGCAGATGACCTCAGCACCTACGATAGCATCCTGGACTTCAGCCACCGTGTGCCCCTGCTGGGCGACCACCTCAGCCTCTTTGCGCTGCTGATGGCTGTTGTGATGTGGGTCTACAGCAAGATGAACCTGAAGAACCAGAGTGTGGGCAACGACCCCAGCCAGCAGAGCATGCAGTTCATGATGCTGTGGATGATGCCTATCATGATGTTCTTCATCTGCAACAACCTGAGTGCTGCCCTGAGTTACTACTACCTGCTTTCGCAGCTGATTTCAATGGTTGAGGTTTGGCTCATCAAGAAGTTCGGGGTAGACCAGGAAAAGATTCTGGCCAAGGCCCGTGCCGCCGAGGGTAAGCCCGTGCAGAAGAGCAAGTGGCAGCAGCGTCTGGAAGAGGCTCAGAAGATGCAGCAGCAACAGATGCGCGAGCAGCAGAAGAAAAACGGTTCCCGTAAATAATCGATTGGCCGGTGGTTATGCCGGCCTTTTTAATATATAGGTATGACCATTTCGCAGAATCTAGAGGCTATCAAGGCCGCTTTGCCCGAGGGGGTGAAGTTGGTTGCCGTGTCGAAGTTTCACCCAATAAGCGCCATCCTGGAGGCCTACGCTGAGGGGCAGCGGGCCTTTGGGGAGAGTCGTCCGCAGGAGTTTGCCGCCAAGGCGGTTCAGCTCCCGCAGGACATAGAGTGGCACTTTATCGGGCATCTTCAGACCAATAAGCTCAAGTTGGTTCTGCCGTACGCATCCCTTGTGGAGTCCGTGGATTCGCTTCATCTGCTTGAGGCAATCAATGCCTGGGGCGAGAAGAATGGCCGCGTCATTGACATCCTCCTCGAAGTCCATATAGGCGCCGAGGAAACCAAACAGGGTTTCACCCCAGATGAAATCCTAGAACTTGACCTTACTCCTTATAATAATATTAGGGTCCGTGGCCTCATGGGCATGGCCAGTCACACTGACGATGAGGACAGAATCAGAGAAGACTTTGTAAAAATTCAAAATCTCTATGCAGCGGCACAAAAGTTCGTTTCTGCCGCAGGGGATTTGGGGAGAGGCGGCAGAAACGAAACTTTTGATGCCGCAGGGGATTTGGGGAGAGGTGGCAGAAACGAAACTTTTGGTGCCGCAGGGTTTGATGTTCTGTCGATAGGTATGTCTGACGACTGGAAAATCGCAGTAGAATACGGCAGCACAGAAGTCAGAATCGGCACTGCAATTTTTGGAAACCGCGAATATTAAGGCGTCAGGATTTTCTTGTTTCCACATAATTTTTTATATTTGTTGTACTAATAACAGAGTTTAGTATAACCATATAAAATTTTCAACCAATTAAACCTACAATGAAACACTCATTTGCAAAAGTGGCCCTGGTAATATTGTTTGCCATGGGCTGGGGCGGCGCACTTGCGTATGCCCAGCAGCAGGTGACAGGAACGGTAAAGGACGCCAATGGCGAAGCCGTGATAGGTGCTGCGGTGATGGTCAAGGGGACCACCATCGGCACCACGGCCGACCTGGACGGCAACTACAGCCTCTCTGTCCCTTCCGATGCGGTGCTTGAAGTATCCTCAATCGGATTTGCTACACAGGAAATTGCGGTGAATGGCAGGTCTACAATCGATGTCGTGATGCAGGAGGACAGTTTCTTCCTGGACGATGTGGTTGTGGTAGGTTATGGCGTTCAAAAGAAGAGCGTCGTTACCGCCTCCATCGCCAAGGTATCAGCCGACGACCTGGAAAATGCCAAGCCGGTGCGCGTTGACCAAGCGCTCAAGGGTCTAGCAGCAGGTGTGAATGTCACCTCGTCTTCAGGACAGCCTGGCGCTGCATCCCGTATTCGCGTGCGTGGTACAGGTACCATCAACAATTCTGACCCTCTTTACATCGTGGATGGTATGCCTATCGAAGGTGGTATCGACTACTTGAACCCTTCCGATATCGAGAGCATTGAAGTTCTTAAGGATGCCGCTTCAGGTGCCGTTTATGGTGCCCGTGCAGCCAACGGTGTGATTCTGGTGACAACCAAGAAGGGTGTCAAGGGTCGTACCCGCGTGAACTACAACTTCTCATACGGTCTCTCCAGCCCTTGGAGAGAGAGGGAAGTGCTTAATGCCAGCGAATACGCCCTAATGCAGAACGAAGGCCGCATTAATGCAGGAATGGCTCCTCTGTATGCTGACCCTTACGCATACGGTGAAGGTACCAACTGGCAGAGCGAAGTGTTCAACTACAACGCACCCCAGCAGAGCCACGAGCTTAGCGTTAGCGGTGCGAGCGACAAGGTAAACTATTATCTGTCATTGGGTTACATTGACCAGGAAGGTATCGTGGGTGGCCAGTTCGACCGCTCGGACTACCAGCGTCTTACACTTCGTTCCAATACTTCTTATATCCTATTTGACGCAAGCGAGGAGCGCGATTATTTGAATAAGGTAGTGCTTACCAGCAACCTCTCTTACGCGCACATCAATTCGCGTGGCGTGGACGTTAACTCCCAGTGGGGTTCACCCCTTGGTTCTGCACTTGCACTCTCTCCTATACTGAGCGTTTACGCTACCGAGGCAGAGGCTGCCGCATACGAGTCTCTCTACTCGGGCTACACCCTGCTTTACGGCGACAATGGCAGCGCTTACATGATTCCCGGTAGCGACTACAACGAGATGGTCAACCCTGTTGCCAGCCTCAGTCTTCCTGGTACTAAGTACTGGACCAACAAGTTCGTTGCAGGCTTTAGCGGTGAGGTGCAGATTTGGGACAATATCCGCTTCAAGAGCACTCTGGGTGCCGATATGTCCTTCTGGGGCAATGACGGATATACCCCTCTGTTCTATCTTGGCAGCAATAATAAGGCCGACCATAGCACCGCCTTCTCCGAGAGCGACCACAGCCTCGTTTGGCAGGTAGAAAATACCCTTACATGGGACAAGACCTGGGATAAGCACAGCCTCAACCTTCTGCTCGGACAGAGCGCCAAGGCCAGCAGTGGTGCATATCTGGGTGGCTCCCGCTACAATCTTGTAAGCTACGACAAGCCTTATATCGACTATTCTACCGGTCTTCAGGAGAATGGCGAAATGGCTGTCTACGGTGCTCCCTACGTATCTGCACGCCTGGCTTCCTACTTCTTTAGGGCCAGTTACAACTACGATGAGCGCTACATGGCCGAGCTTACCGTACGCCGTGATGGTTCTTCCCGTTTCGGTAGCAACAACCACTGGGCTACCTTCCCTTCATTCTCCCTTGGTTGGAACATCCACCGCGAGCCTTGGGTTAGCCTGCCTGCATGGTGGGATGTATGGAAGGCCCGCTTCTCTTGGGGTGAAAACGGTAACGAGAACATCGGTGACTTCATGTATACCGTGCTCACATCTTCCAATAACAACTACATCTTTGGTGCAGATGAGAATGTGGCGGTTGGAGTAAAGGCCAGCGGTCTTGCCAACCCCGACCTCAAGTGGGAGACCTCCCGCCAGACCGACATCGGTATGGACTTCGCCTTCATGCGCAGTGCCCTGACCTTCAGCATCGACTGGTACAAGAAGGTCACCGACGGCATGCTGATGTACATGAATATCCCTACCTATGTGGGTGAAACCAAGCCTATGGGCAATGTCGGCATCATGAACAACTCCGGTGTGGAGATGGAGGCAAACTACCGCTTCAACATCTCTGACTGGAACTTCCGCATAGGCGGCAACCTCACTTATCTGAAGAATAAGCTCGTAGAGTACGGCAACGAGACAGGCTGGGCCAATCTGGACTCCTTCCAGGGTGTGGGCACAATCACCCGCGCCGAGAATAGTCAGCCCTTCCCTTATTTCTACGGCTACAAGACCGACGGCATCTTCCAGAATGTTGAGGAAGTTGCATCATACGTCAATGCAGATGGGGAGCAGCTCCAGCCTAATGCAGTTCCTGGTGATGTCCGCTTTGTAGATGTCAACGGCGACGGTGTCATCAACGAAGACGACCGCACAAACATCGGTAACGGCACTCCTGACTGGACCTGGGGTCTGAACTTCAGCGTCAACTGGAAGGGCTTCGACTTCTCGATGCTCTGGCAGGGTACCATTGGCAACGATGTCTTCGATGCAACCAGGCGTCTGGACATCTCCAAGAGCAACCTTCCTGCCTACATGCTCAACCGCTGGACAGGTGAGGGAACTTCTGACAAGTATCCTCGTTTCGTGCTGGGTGACTCCGCCAACTGGGTATCTTCCGACCTCTACATCTACGATGGCAGCTATGCCCGTCTGAAGAACATCCAGCTGGGTTACACCCTTCCTCAGCGTCTTACCCAGAAGGCCTTCATCGAGTCCCTGCGCTTCTATGTAGCAGCCGAGAACCTTTTGACCTTCACAAAGTACCATGGATACGACCCCGAAATCTCATCCACCACAACCTCTCTGGGTGTAGACTACGGCGTATATCCTCAGGCCCGTACTTTCCTCTTTGGTGTTAATCTGGCATTTTAATTATGGAGGAAAATAAGATGAAAAAGACATTTAAATATATAGCACTCTGCGTCGCAAGCCTTGCTCTTGCTGCCTGCGGAAACGATTTCCTTGAGGTGGACAACCCTACCGCTGCCCCCATTGAGGAGTATTTCACTACGGAAGATGCTCTGACAGAGTCACTTATCGCAGCCTACGACCCTCTAGAGTGGACCGACTGGAATGGTAGCCAGTATTCGCCTCTGACCATCATGAGCGACATCATGGCCGACCAGATTTGGGTAGGCGGTTCGGATAAGACCGATAACCAGCACTGGCACATGCTGATGAACTTCGAGGCAAGCGGCCAGTACACCATCACAAACATCTGGACCACAGCCTATTCAGGCGTCAAGAGGTGCAACGATGTGCTTACCTATATGGGCTGGGTAGAGAATCTTAGCGACGATGTTGCCAAGTCCTACGAGGCCCAGGTACGCGTACTTCGCGCATACTACTACTCATGGCTCTGGAAGTTCTGGGGCAATATCCCTTACTTCGAGAAGAATCTTGAGTCTCCCTTCGTTTGCGAGCAGATTGACCACGATACCGTTTACTCGAACATCATGGCCGACCTTGAAGGCGCAATCGCAATCGGTGCTCTGCCCATGAAGTGCAGTGGCGAGGAAATTGGCCATGTGACCCTTGCAATGGCTTATATGCTTTATGCGGAACTCGCTATGTATCAGAATGATAACAGCCGTCTTAGTACCGCGTACAAGTACATGCAGGAGATTATCAATTCGGGTAAATACTCTCTGTATGACGACTACGGAACCCTGTTCACCGAGGACGGTGAGTGGTGCGACGAGTCCATCTTCGAGATTAACTACAAGGACGACAACTCCGTCCGCGGATGGAGCTGGAGCCTTGGTGCAGGCGGTACCTGTCTGCCCCGTCTGATTAGCCCTAACGCCTATTCAGGCGACGGACTTCACGACCAGGGCTGGGGATTCTGCCCTGTACGCCAGGAGACCGTCGACATGTTCGACGACGCTGACGCCCGCAAGGACGCAACCTGCTGGAATGCAGCTGCTTCCGGGTCTTACAATGCCCGTTATCAGGATACCGGCTACTTCCTGGAGAAGTATGTCGCATACAGCGCCAACTGCGCCGACCAGATTGCCGACTCCGACCTCGGATTCAACAACAACTGGCGCATCTACCGCTATGCCGAGACCTTGCTGAATGCAGCCGAACTGGCTCTGACCTACGGTTCTGCATCTGACGCCAAGACCTATCTGAACCTCGTTCACCAGAGGTCTCTGGACGGAGAAGTCGAGGCAACCCTTGCCAACATCAAGGAGGAACGCCGACTTGAGTTCGTGGGCGAGGGCAAGCGCTACTGGGACCTTGTACGCTGGGGCGACGCCGCCACGGTTCTGGTTCCCGACGAGTACGGCTACCGCACCAATTCCTGGAGCGAGAGCAAGAAGTACATTCCTATCCCTCAGAGCGAGATTGATGCCACCGCAGGCACCAAATATCCTCTTACTCAGAACAACTATTAATGATTGGGACTATGAAAAAGATATTAGCAATACTATCTGCTGCGGCACTCTTCTTCGCATGCTCACCCGAATCGGTGAACCATCCCAAGGAGGCTGACCAGCCTTCGGTGTCCGCACTTGGTATCACTCCCGTTGTCACCGTGGACCAGGAGACCAATCAGGTGACCTTCAGCCTGCCCGCAGGCACCAAGGCCCTGATTCCGGTCTGGATGTTCCAGGACAAGAATGGGGAGTACACCACCTACGCAGCGCAGGACGGCCTGACCAAGATTTATTCGACCGCAGGCACCTACACGGTGCGTATGAAACTCATGAACAATGCAGGTGTATCGGACGATTACATCGATGTACCCTTCACTGTTAACAATACTTTGGTCAACTTCGACAAGTACCTGAACTTCCTTGCAGGCGGAACTTCCGACAGCAGCAAGGAGTGGAGGCTCAAGGGCGAGGTTGACGCTCACTTCGGCTGCGGCCCTAGCGGTACCACAGGCACCGAGTGGTGGGCAGCCAAGGCAGGGGAGAAGGAGAGCGCAGGCGTCTACAACGACCGCGTCACCTTCACTTCCGACTACGGCTACACCTACGACCCGGGCGAGGATGGGACCACATTCGTCAACTACGGCGTTACCAAGAGCCCTTACGAGACAGGCCATACCGAGGACTACACTTTTGCAGTAGATGCTCAGACAACTACCTACAGTTTCAGCGTCGATGGTGACGACCTATACCTGGTTCTCCCCGCTGCAACCGAGTTCATCTACATCCCGAACGATTCCTTCGTCGAGAATCCTTCCTTCAAGATTGAGAGCGCAACCACCAAGAACCTTGAGCTTGTCTACGATAACGGCGAGATTGCTTGGCACTTCACCCTCACCTGCGAGGAAGAGGAGAAGAAAGCCGTATTCGAGGGCTTCAACTACAGCGCAGATTCCAACATCTGGAAGCCTGCAGATGCCGATGGCGCACATACCCTAAGTTATTGGTACGCACCTGGTTGGAGCCAGATTGCAGACCCTGTGACAGAGGATACAGGCACCGGCTCCTACACCCTGACCCTTCCTAGCGCTACCACCGACCAGTGGCAGGCCCAGTTCTTCATTGTGCCTGTTGAAGATATCTCCCTGACATCTTCGATGAACTATGACTTCAGCGTCATCATCTCATCCAACCAGAGTTTCAATGGCGTAACCATCAAGCTGACAGACTCTTCCGACGATGGCAACTTCCTGGTTTACGATCGCGTTAGCGTTACCGCTTACGAGGACTATATCTTCTATTTGAGCGATATCCCTGGCATCGATGCATCTGCCGTGAAGATGGTATTCGACTTCGGTGGTTGCCCTGATGGCACTGAGATTACCGTGAAGAACATCACCCTCAAGGACCACAGCGTTGACGATGGTACCGTTCTTCCTTCAGAAGAGCCTGAGGAGAGTGTTACTTGGGTAGATTACTCATCTTCCGACAACCTCTGGTATGCTGCAGGTGGTGATAGCGAAAGCCACACCATCTTCCAGTACTATGCTCCTGATTGGGCTCAAATTGCCGACCCTGAAATCGGCCTTAGTGGTAGTACCTATACTTATACTCTGGCTAGCGCAACTTCGAGCCAGTGGCAGGCACAGCTGCACATTACTCCTGCAGAGGCTCTGGCACTGTCTTCAGAGACGACCTACGACTTTAAGGTTTCGCTTACCACCAGTACCGACCATGGCAATGTAACTCTCAAACTTACAGATACTTCCGATGATGGCAACTTCCTCTTCGCCAACACTGCAAGCCTTACCGCATACGAGACTACTACCATTGAGTACACCGGCCTTAGCGGCATCGATGCATCTTCCGTGAAGATGGTATTCGACTTCGGTGGCAATGCCGACAATACCGAGGTTACAATCAGCGAGATTGTGCTTCAGGTTCATACCGGCAGCAGCGAGGCAAAGACCGTGGAGTACTCTTCCGATGAGAACATCTGGAAGTCCGTAGATGCCGAGGGTGCGCATAGCTTTACTTATTGGTATGCACCTGGTTGGAGCCAGATTGCCGACCCCGAGACTGTGGATAGCGGCACTGGTTCCTACACCCTCACTCTCCCTAATGCCACCACCGACCAGTGGCAGGCCCAGTTCTTCATCATCCCTACAACCGACCTTGCACTCTCTGCCGAGAATACCTACGGCTTTAGCGTGACCATCAACTCTTCCAATACCTTCACAGGTGTTACCATCAAGCTGACAGATTCTTCCGATGATGGCAACTTCCTGCTGACAGAAAGGGTAGCAATCGAAGAGGCTTACGAGGATATTGTGTTTAGCTACAGTGGTTTAGCAGGCATTGATGCTTCGGCCGTGAAGATGGTATTTGACTTCGGTGGCAATCCCGACAATACCGAGATTACCGTCAAGGATATTACTCTGTTTGTAGAATGAAGCCTGTGAGAATAATTTTAATGCTTTCCTCCCTGCTGCTGCTTGGCTGCGGCGGGGAAGGGGGCGGAACTTCCGAGACCACCGAGACCGTGACGGTATCGCCAACATCGATATCCGTTACGGCCGAGGGTGGGTCGGTAAGTGTCTCTATATCAGCCTCATCTGCCTGGACCGCCTACGCTGCGGACAGCGATGCCGACTGGATTAGTGTAGACCCCGCCTACAGTTCTTCGCCCAAGGGTACGCTTACCGTAAAGGTGGACGCCAACGATACCTACGCCGCAAAGACTGGCTCCATTACCGTCAAATGCGGTACAACTCGCGTTTCGGTGCCGGTGTACCAGAGTGCGCAGACAGTAGATACCTCGATTGAGTGCCCACTGAGCGGCTATTCCCTGGTTTGGAACGACGAGTTCGACTACGAGGGCGTGCCGTCTACCAAGAAGTGGAAGTACCAGACAGGTGGTAGTGGCTGGGGTAATAACGAACTCCAGACTTATGTAGCCCAGAGTACCTCTGAAGGTACCGATGTCGCATATGTTTCCGATGGCGTATTGACCATCAAACTCCTGAAGGAAAACGGTACTGTTTACAGCTGCCGTATGAACTCCAAGGACGCATGGACCTACGGCTACATGGAGGCCAGCATCAAACTGCCTAGCGGCAAAGGAACCTGGCCGGCATTCTGGATGATGCCCTATAACTACACCACTTGGCCGGGTGATGGCGAGATTGACATCATGGAGGAAGTGGGATACAATCCCAATGTGGTTCACAATACCATCCACTGCAATAAGTACAATAACGGCGGCACAAGCGTAGAGACTGCCACACGAACAGTTTCTACATCCCAGACTGCCTTCCATACCTACGGCATGGAGTGGACTTCCGACTACATTACCTTCTATGTTGATAGAAAGGCGACCCTGACCTACAAGAACGATGGATCTGGCTATAACGCATGGCCGTTTTACAACCCGTTCTACTTCATCCTCAACATCGCCTGGGGTGGCAACTGGGGCGGTTTGCAGGGCGTAGATGAGAGCTGTCTTCCTACCGAGATGCAGGTGGACTATGTCCGCGTATTCCAGAAATAAATCTTGACAAGATGAAGAAAATACTACTTATTTTAGCGGCTGCAATTGCAGTAGCTGCTTGTGCGGGCAAGGTTCCCGACCAAGTAATCGACACAAGCGAAATGGGGAAGGACATCATTGGCTACAAAGGCCCCGTACCTGTACAGGTAACAATCAAGGATGGCAAGGTCGAGAGCGTTGTCGCCCTGGAGAACCAGGAGACGCCCAAGTTCTTCGACCGTGCAGCTCCCATCCTGCACTCCTGGGACGGCCTCAAGGTCTCCAAGGCCCGTGACCTTCAGGTCGACGCAGTCTCTGGTGCCACCTACACATCCAACGCCATCATCGCCAACGTCCACCTCGCCCTCGACTCCCTCCAGCCGTAGCCGGAGCGGCACTTTGGCCACTTGGCCCCACCCGCAAGGCCCCAGGCCCCACCCAAACGGCCCATTCGGCCACACCAGAGCCCCTTTTCGTGGCAGCGGGTCCCTTTTTCACCATCACGGCCACACCAGAGCCCCTTTTCGTGGCCACGGGTCCCTTTTTCACCCTCACGGCCACACCAGAGCCCCATTTTGTGGCCGCAACTCCCTTTTTCACCCTCACGGCCACACCAGAGCCCCTTTTCGTGGCCGCAACTCCGTTTTTAGCCCTCTTCGCCACACAAGGGGGCTATTTTGTGGCCGCACCCTTCCTTTTTACCATCCTCGCCACATCTGGGCGCGGTTTTGTGGCCGTACCCTTCACTTTCACCCTCTCCGCCATGTTTGGAGACCTTAAAGTGGCCGAACGAAATTTAATAAACGGATAAATTTTGCGTTTTACGAAATTTAATGCGTCAACCTCATTTTAGCGAACGGGCGACATCCTATTCAGGAATTCTACCATCAAAAAATTAAAACTAAATTTTTCGACCTACAAAAACGTAAAAACCTTTTTTTACTCTATTTGAATTCTACAGATTATTACTCTTCTTTGCAAAGGGTAACGTTGCCCTTAAAGTGTAAAAAAATGTATAAAGATGAATGGAAGCAACGCGAACAATCGTGCGAAAAGTCGTTTATGGAAAACGGCCCTTTCTGGTTTATATGTGCCGACCATAGAGACAGGGTATTATTTAAAAGTGAAACCGATTTTAAGGAAGCGGTAAATGCTACCGCAATAGCCGCGGCGCGAAATGGAGTCAAGGTGTATGGCGATGTGTACATGTCCAATCATGCGCACTGGATAGTCGGTTCTTGCAGCAGGGAACAAGCGCAAACTTTTTACGATGACTGGACCAGACATCTAGCGAAATGGGATTCACTGGTTAACGGCTTCACGGACTTGAGAAATTGGCCGGGTAAAATCTACGAAGTACCTGACCTTAAGGCGTTTAGGAGTATGTTCGCATATCTTGCGCGAAATCCGTATGTAGCCATAAGTGATGCCACTCCGTTCGGATACAGATGGGGTTCTGCCGATCTGTTCTTCAATGATAATGTAAGAGACTATGACTTAGGAGTGCCATACTCCAGCCTGAGCATACGGGGAAAAAGGCTAATCTGCCGTAGTAAAAACATTGATTTGCCAGAAAGATATCGTGTCCGAGATGGAAGAATTCTAAAATTGTCATACATTGAGATGCCTGGTACCCAGAGCCTTTTCAATTCCGGCAACCAGTATTTTAACATGCTTGCCAGGAATGCAGAGACGAATCTGGAGATAGCCAGGATGATTGGCGAGAAAATCACCTTGCCTGACGATGAGGTGTTTGGTATCGCATGCTCGATTAGTCAGGCTGAGTTCAAGTCTCCGTTAAAGACCCTTGATGTGCCGCGACGGCTTGAACTGGCTCGCATTCTGCATTTTGAGTACGGTTCCAACAACCGACAAATCAGCCAGATACTCCGCTTGCCCGTCGACGAAATCAACCGCGTCTTCCCCATTCCGCAATAGCGGCCACGAAACGGGGTCCTGGTGTGGCGGAGAGGGTGAAAGAGAGGCGTGCGGCCACGGAATGGGGGTGTGTATGTGGCCGCGTGGGGGTGAAAATGTGGCGAAGGGGTGTGAAAATGATGGGGATGTGCGGAAAAATTCGTATCTTTGAGGATATTTGATAACCTAAGGATATGAGAAGCCCGTTTTTTGCCGCGATAATACTAGTTTTGGGTGCCGTTTCGTGCTCGCGAGGCGAGGCGTGGATGGACACTGACAAGACTCCTGAGCAGAGGGCGAAGGCCCTTGTAAAGGCGATGACCCTCGAGGAGAAGGTTGGCCAGCTCCTTTGTCCCCTCGGTTGGCCGATGTACACAGTCACGGCCACAAATCAGGGCCAAAACGTGGCGGAGAGCCCCGAAAATGGCACCACGGCCACAAATCAGGGCCAAAACGTGGCGGAGAACCCCGAAGATGGCACTGTGGCCACAAATCAGGGCCAAAACGTGGCGGAGAACCCCGAAAATGGCACCACGGCCACAAATCAGGGGCGTAGTGTGGCGGTGTCGGAGGCGTATAAGGACTTTATCGACAAGCAGCACGGAGGGATGCTGTGGGCGACATTTAGGGCGGACCCTTGGACGCAAAAGACAATCGAGACGGGACTCAATCCGCAACTCGCGGCCAAGACCTATAACGCATTACAGAAATACGCAATCGAGCATAGTAGGCTCGGCATCCCGATAATTCTCGCCGAGGAAGCGCCCCACGGCCACATGGCAATCGGCACCACCGTATTTCCCACCAGTATCGGCCTCGCATCTACCTGGAATCCCGAAACCTTAACGGAAGTAGGTCGCACAATAGCGGAAGAACTCCGAGCCCAGGGCGGCCACATCGGCTACGGCCCCGTAATCGATCTGGCCCGTGAACCCCGCTGGTCCAGGGTCGAGGAAACCTACGGCGAGGATGTCTACCTCACCAGCCAAATGGCCTCTGGCATGGTACGCGGCACATCTCCCAAGGAAAACGGCTGGGACAAGGGCGTAATCTCCACCCTTAAGCACTTCATCGCATACGGTATCCCGCAGGGCGGCCACAACGGAAACGAATCCGTGGTAGGCGAGCGTGACCTCGCGGAGAACTTCCTCCCGACATTCAAGGCAGCGATTGACGCAGGCGCCCTCAGCGTTATGACCTCCTACAACACCATCGACGGCATCCCCAGCACCGCCAATCCCAAACTTCTCCGCAATATCCTCAAGGAAGACTGGGGGTTCCAGGGCTTCGTGGTGTCCGACCTCTACAGCATCGACGGCATCTGCACCGACCATAGAATCGCCAAGGACTCCCAGGAGGCCGGCATCATGGCAGTCAACGCGGGGGTGGATGTTGACCTAGGCGGTCGCTGCTATGCGGAACTGGTAGAAGCCCTAGGCAGCGACTCCAAACTAAGCGCCAGTGAACGCAAAACCTTGATGGCATCCGTCGACGAAGCCTGCTACAATGTGCTGAAAATCAAGTTCGCACTAGGTCTCTTCGACAATCCTTATATAGACGAAAACCCAACTACGGTCCGCTCAGAGGCCCATATCGCAGTCGCCAAAAAGGCTGCGCTGGAAGGCATCGTACTCTTGGAGAACAACGGCGTTCTGCCGCTTAATCCTAAGCAGAAAATAGCCGTAGTAGGTCCCAATGCGGATACCCCTTACAACCAGCTGGGCGACTACACCGCACCCCAAGAGCGTTCCAATATCGTAACCCCTCTGGACGGCATCAGGGCAAAGGCTCCCAATGCGGTATATGCCAAGGGGTGCTATGTCAGAGACCNGAAGGCATCCAACATCGCGGCGGCAGTAAATGCTGCCCGCGGCGCAGATGTGGTGGTCGCGGTGGTAGGCGGGTCTAGCAGCAGATATAACGGAGCGGAGTACGAAGACACTGGTGCCGCCAAGGTTGCCACAAAATCGGCCCAAAATGTGGCCGGGGCCCCCGAAAATGCCCTTGCGGCCACAAATAAGGCCCAAAATGTGGCCGGCCAGCTTCCAGACCCGGAGATTCCGGACATGGACGCGGGCGAAGGCTTCGACAGAGCCACTCTCGACCTTCTCGGCGACCAGCTCAAACTCCTCGAAGCCCTTAAGCAGACGGGCAAACCCATAATCGTAGTATATATCGAAGGTCGTCCACTCGATAAGGTATGGGCCAGCGAAAACGCTGATGCATTGCTCACGATGTGGTACCCTGGCCAGCAGGGAGGTGCAGCCCTCGCGGATGTCCTCTTCGGGGAATACAACCCCGCTGGCCGTCTCCCCGTCAGCGTGCCTCGCAGTGTAGGGCAAATCCCCGTCTACTACAACAAGCGTTTCCCTGTGGGCCACGACTATGTGGAGATGAGCGCCGAACCCCTTTACCCCTTCGGCTACGGACTCAGCTACACCACTTTCGAATACTCTGATTTTCAGGCAGATAGCAAAGACGCCAGCGTAATGGTGACCAATACGGGCGATAAGGATGGCGACGAGGTAGTCCAGCTCTACATCACCGATGTAAACGCCTCTACAGCCCGTCCCCGCAAGCAGCTCTGCGGCTTCAAGCGCGTGCACATCAAGGCAGGGGA
>Ga0065709_1029357_pt1 | contig 29265 bp, 22 predicted proteins | sample Hoacrofraction14_2_FD_59096 | JGI IMG/M metagenome (GOLD analysis project Ga0065709, IMG submission 59096) | Hoatzin crop microbial communities from Cojedes, Venezuela, sample from fiber fraction 14 v1 | ecosystem: Host-associated > Birds > Digestive system > Esophagus > Crop | place: Venezuela...
TCCCGTTGGGTATATATTGTCTTATTAGTCCATTCCCATTCTCCACAGCGCCCTTTTGCCAAGGAGCGTGTGGATGTGCGAAATAGACCTCGGGCAGCATTTTTGCGTCATGCATGTTCTCATAGTAATCCAAGATATCTGATATCAGACTGTCGTGATAACGCCCCTCTGCACATCCGGAGAATATACAGCAAGCAAAAATCCCCATAAGCAGATATTTCACGATGAGAATCTTCTCACTACATTGTATTGGTTGCACTACCCGTAGAGTTGTCATACCCTTTTCTTCCGTTGAATTGTATTATTTTCGCTGCAAAGGTGGCATCAGCAGAGGAATCTTTCTGAGCAAAACTCACTTTTCTGTAGGTCCAAGGATTTCGTAGTTCTCTATCCCTCGTTTTTTGCTGCTGAAAGATACGGCAATGCCATACACTCTCATCTTTTCGTTTGAGAAGGCTGAAAGGTAATTGTTTTCGACTATTTGTTTCTTTGCCTCCTCGACACCTCCATTGACATCCATCTTCAGTTCGAATACCAATATGATTTTGTTCCTGAATTTAGCTACCATGTCAATTCTTCCCGTTGAAATCTGTTTTTCTTCCTCGATCTTGCAGCCCACGAGTGAGAAAGTCTGCCGCATGATAAAGCGATACCGTTCCTCCGTCAGATATTCATTGCTGTTTTGAGAATACTGCGTTTCGGCAAAAAGTTGTTTCAGGTCTTTCATCATTTCGTCGATATTATCCTCGTCAAGATCCACATACAGGGATTCTATGGCACTTTCGACGGTCGATTCGCTCTTGTCAATTATATTTGGCAAAACAACCTCGTAAAGAGCGTCTCTCACTTCGGTGTTAGGAAAACCGAGTTTGTATACTCTCCCGTTATAATTCTCTATAGTAAGGTATCCAAGTTGATAGAGAAACAAAGGAAGGTTGCTCAAAGATACATCAGCCTCTTCAAAGGTAGTCGCTTTCACGATGCTTCCATCCAAATCCTGCCCGTCATTTTTTGTTGCCTGTAGCATCTTCATAAGCAGGAAACTGCCGCCCGATGCAGCCCAGTAGTTTGAAATTTTCCTTGCATCGAGCGCGCAGATAAGACTGTAAGGATTATACACCATCTTTTCGGGATCATCGTCCTCACTGAAGCGATATCCGTCATACATATCCTTCAATTTGGCAATCGTTTCATCTGTTGTCCATCCGTTCTTCTTCCCCATAGCCTCTAATTCCGGTTGGAAATTATCAAGAATTTCCTGTTGGGTGATACCGCATACAGTGGCATATTTCTCCCAAGTGCCGATGATGGAGATAGTATTCAGCGTACTGAAGAGGCTCAACTGAGTAAACTTGGTGATGCCGGTGAGGAAAAGGCATTTGAGGTGATCGCCGGCGGTCTTGAGAGCCGGGAAGAAACTACGGTATATTTCCACTACTTTCTCGTGTTCATCCTCCTTGAAGAGAGTATGCTGCAGAGGGGCGTCGTATTCGTCGACAAGTACAGCCACCTGATGACCTGTCTTCTCGTGAGCTTTCATCATCAGCGCCACAAGACGAGTATTGATGTCGGTAAAATTACTTTTTCCGTAAATTTCTTCGTAATCCTTGAGTTTTCCTGCGATATAGTCATCAAGCACCTCCGCCGTCTCTTTGCCGCTGAAATCAAAGGAAAACACCTGTCTTTTGGGCCACTCTTTCTCAAGTTCCATTATCTTGAGCCCCTCAAACAGTCCTTTCTTTCCCTCGAAGTAGCATTTCAAGGTACTTGTGAGAAGCGATTTCCCGAAGCGGCGAGGACGAGACAGGAAATTATATGTTCTACCGTTGGCGATTTCCCACACCATATCAGTTTTATCCACATAGAGGTATCCCTCTCTGCGAATCATTTCAAATCCCTGTATTCCGATCGGTAATTTTCTTGTTGCCATAGCCGTTCCTCCAGTGAGCATCGTTATTCGTTGCAAAGGTAGCAATTTATTATGACATCGCCAAATTTTGCGAAAGATTTTTGGTCTGCGGAATATACGGATTAAAGATTCCCCTCAGCAAGAATACTGATTTATAACCATTTAAATCACATTTTCCCCGATGGTATTTCATTCTGATAGAAAAATTGTTTATCTTTGCAGCAGCAATCGGTTCATTATGGTAGAAATCAACGAACGACTCGACAAGCGATACCGTATGCAGCAGGACGGCATACTGGAGACCGGAGAAGAGCAGCGAATCATGCAGCTCGCGGCGGGATACAGCTATACCGAAGGATCGCTGGCCGTGCTGAGCAACCTCCGCACCAACGTAAGCCACGTATTCTTCGGATGTGTCGGCGAGGCTCTCGGATTCTCCCCAAAAGACGGTTATATGCAGATAGAATCAGTATGGGAGGAAGAGATCTTCGCCCGTATCCACCCCGACGACCTGAGACTGAGACATCTGCAGGAACTCGTATTCTTCCTCCGTATGTCGACGAAGACACCCGTCGACGGAGTATTCCCCTGGCACTTCGAGAATACGATGAGGATGAAAGACAAAGAGGGAGAGTTTCACAAGGTGGTGCACCGCATATTCTATTTCTCCGGCAGCGGCAGAAAAGACGTATGCTACGCCCTCTGCCTCTACAACTTCACGAGCGACCTGCACGAAAAGGCGAGGATGGCGAATATGGAAACAGGAGAAATGAAACTCATCGAGGTCGACGACTGCCGCCATCTCCTCTCGGAAAGAGAGAAGTCTGTATTGCGGCTGATCCGTAAGGGGCTGGCCAGCAAAGAAATCTGCGAACAGCTCGGCATCAGCAAACATACCGTAGACCGCCATCGGCAGAACATCATCGCAAAGCTGCAGGTGAAGAACTCCGCGGAGGCCTGCCACAAAGCGGAATTACTAGGACTAATAGAATAATATCAAAATAATTTGCAGAAATGAAAAAATCAATTATCCTTCCGTTAATTTTTATGGCAACAATCACATCGTGCAATCAGCAACAGAACGGCAAGACGGCAGAAACCACAGCCGAAACGGCCGACACACTTCTGAAACCGTTTACCAAAGACAATCTCTACTGGATCCGCGAGCCGAAAACCTATACCATCACAGACTCGCTCATAACCATCGACACAGAGCCGAATACCGACCTGTGGCAGCGCACCTACTACGGTTTTCAGAATGACAATGCACCTATACTGCAGATGAAGACAGCAAGGAAATTCTTCTCCTTTACGGTGAAGACCGACTTCAACAGTTCCGCCCTCTTTGACCAGTGCGGCATCGCGTTATATCTCGATAGCGAGAACTGGATGAAAGCATCGATAGAATATGAAAACGAGGAGTTCCAAAGAATGGGCAGCGTGGTGACGAACAACGGCTATTCCGACTGGGCCACCCACGATATCCCCTCAAGCATCAAGAGCATGTGGTATCGCCTGAGCCGCCGCAACAGCGACTTCTATATCGAGACAAGCCTTGACGGGGAGATTTATCATCAGATGAGAGCCTTCCATCTATTCAAAGGCGACGGAGAGATATCCTTCGGTATTTATGCCGCAAGTCCTATCGACCACTCTTTCACCGCCAAATTCAGCAACATGGAGATGACGGAATGCAAGTGGGCGGAATGGTCGGCCGCAGATACGGGATTCAACCAGACAAAATAACATTGACAACATATAATTATGAAGACGACAAACTTATTCAGAATCATTACCGCCGTAGTAGCATCGGCGATGATGGCGGGCTGCGGCAATAAGGCAGCGACAACAGCCGGCGGCACAACGGCAAATAATAACGACTCGGCACAGGTAAGCGGCACTGACTGCGACATCACTATCGGCGGCATCCACTTCACCAAGGCCCTCAACGGTGCCGACACCCTAGTGACAGTGGCCGACAACGGGGAAGTGACATTCAGAGCCGGAGAGAAGAAAGACTTTTTTTGCGACCCCAACGGCAAACTGACAAACAACACCGCACCGGTATTGCTCACGGAGATCGACAACACCAAGCCCTTCACTCTCCAGGCACGCATACGACCGGAATTTACCGAAAAAGGGCTGTATAACGCCGGAGTGCTCTATCTGTATGTTCACGACAATCTTTGGCAGAAATTCTGTTTCGAGCAGGACGAGCGTGGCAACCACCGCGTGGTGACGGTGAGGACCATCGGCACCAGCGACGACAACAACCACGACGTGGTGAAGGGACAGGACTACGTTTATTTCAAGTACTCCTCAGACACCGAGACCGTGGCATCATATTACTCCCTCGACGGCAAGGAGTGGCAGATGGTAAGGCTCTACCGCAACGAATATCCCGACCGTCTGTGGGTAGGCATCAGCAACCAGTGTCCGCAGGATACCGCCAGCGTGAGCCATTTCACCGAGCTGACGCTGACCCAGGATGCGGTGAGCGACTTCAGAATGGGAGACTGACGCCAGGGGACTGAAACAGTCCGCGCCAAGGCCTTTTCGTACGCAAAAACAAAAAATCGGACGATTATTCATACCGCGAAACGAGATTTTTGCTATCTTTGCAAACAAAACGCGAAAATATGAGAAAAGCAGCATTGGCGATTATGATTCTTCTGATATGCGCAGCGCAGAAGGCGGCAGCGCAGAAGACAGTGTATGAATGTGACAGTCCGAAGGTGAAAGTGGTGCTGCCGCAGAGCAGCGGCGACGGACGTGCGGTAGTGATATGCCCCGGCGGCGGCTACGGTCATGCCGGGAAACCCAAGGAGGCCGGCGACTGGATTCCTTTCTTTAATAGTCAGGGCATCGCCGTGGCTACACTGATGTACGACCTGCCTGAGGGCGACAAAGACCGTCCTCTCGGGCAGGTTCGCGACGTGTTCCGCCTCCTCAACGAAAAGCACGAGGAATGGAACATCAACCCCGACTGCATCGGCATTATGGGATCGTCGGCCGGCGGACATCTCGCCACGGCATATGCATCGCACGAGACGGGAGATCTGAAACCGGCATTTCAGATACTCTTCTATCCCGTCATCTCGCTCTATACAAAGCGGCATCAGGGCATGGCGAAGAAATTCCTCGGCAGCAACGACAAGACTCTCGAGGAGGAGTGGAGCGCCGACCTGAAAGCCGACGACAGCTGTCCCCCGACGGTGATGATCCTCGCCGATGACGACAAGATCATCGATCCTATGAACTCAGTGAATTACTACGCGGCGCTGAAAAAGCACAATGTGCCCTGCTCGATGATGATATACCCCGACGGAGGACACGGTTTCGGATTCTCTTCATCGTTCCCGTATCACGATCAGATGACGAAAGATCTGAAAGGATGGCTGACCACGATACTGCCGCAGAAGGCAGAGGTATATCTCACCGCCGGACAGTCGAATACCGACGGAAGGGTGATGAACACCAATCTGCCGGAGGAGATAAAGACCAACAGATACAAGTATTGCAAATGGAGCTTCGGCAGCGGACTGATGTCGGGACGGGGCATCTTCAAGGAATACTATCCGCAGATAAACAACAGCAACAACCCCAACCGGTGGGGCTACGACGCAGTAGTATACTACAAGCTCGACCAGGAAGCCCGGCAGCCGTTTTTCGTTATCAAGGAGTCGCTCGGAGGTACTGCCATCGACACGCTGTGCAAGAGTTCGAGGGATATGTACTGGATGGCCGACGAGGGATGGCTGAGCCGCACTAAGGCTGCCGACAAGGGCGGCAGCAGCCTGCTCAAGGCCTTCACCGAGAATATCGGGGCATGCATCGACAACCAACTCAGCCATCTGCCCGCGGGATATGATATCAAGGTGATGATGTGGCATCAGGGCGAAAGCGACAGCGGACAGGGAAAGAAGTATTACGGCAATCTCAAAAAAGTGGTGAAGTATGTGAGGGATTATCTCGTGGAAAAGACCGGGGATAAGAAATATTCCGAACTGCCGTTTGTATGCGGTACCGTGCCTCATAAGAGCAAACGCTATAATGCCGACGTGGAGAAGGCCATGTACAAACTGCAGAAGGAGGATAAGAACTTCTACGTGGTCGACGCCTCCGACCTGTCACTGCTCCCCGACCAGCTGCACTTCGACGCCGAGGGTGCCAAGATACTGGGCGAGAGGATGTATGAAGTAGTCAGGAAACTGAAATAAGCCGCAATGATGAACATCCGTCTGTTGCCAGTCATCGTCGCCGTTGTATTGTCGGCCCTCCCCTCTTCAGTCGCGGCGGCAGAGGATGGCGGAAGTATATCAGGACTCAGCCGGAAACTGTTTGACAGATACTGGAGAATAGAATCGGAGTCGCCAGACTATCGGATATCGTTCTCCGACGACACCTGCGAGATTACGGCTCCCAAGGGTCTCACCCTCTGGCGCAGGGACAAGATGACGAAGGATATGACGGTGGAATATGATGTCTGCATCATGGCCGAACGTGAGGACGACAGGGTGAGCGATATGAACGCTTTCTGGCTGGCCTCTGATCCGGCAGCGAAGGATATCTGGCAGAAGGCCGACTGGCGAAGCGGCATCTTCCTGAGATGCTACACCCTGCAGATGTATTATCTCGGTTTCGGAGGGAACTATAATACCACAACCCGCTTCCGCCGCTATGACGGGGATGAGAGGGCCGTGGAGAATGCAGCGCTCCGACCGGCGATTCTCAAGGAATATACCGACTCGGCTCATCTTCTGAAAGGCAATCACTGGTATCATATCAGGATAAGCAGTGCAAAGGGGCACAACAGATTTTATGTCGACGGCGAACAGATCGTCGACTATGCCGATCCGCAACAGTTGGAAGAAGGATGGTTCGGTTTTCGTTCCACTCTCTCCCGCTTCCGCATCACCAGTTTCAGATGTTATAAGAACGACACGGGGGAACGGCATATTCCGCTACACTGGATCGGCGGCACTCCCGACAGGGCGACACCGGTAAGCTTCGGTATTCCCTTCGCCAAGGGAGAACTGACGGACGTATCGCGGCTGGCCTTCGATGCCGACAGTATCGGTATCGACGCATGGGTGAACGCCCGCTGGCCCGACGAATCGGTGAAATGGGCCGGCGTCACGGCTTTCCTGCCTCCGGGATACGACTCTCCACGGATAGTGATAAATGATGCTGCAAAGAAGCGATCCGGACGAAAAAGAAGGGATGCTGCGAAAGATAAAAAGATAGTTATCGAAACCCTGGATGACACTTTTGTGGTGAATACCGGGAAAATCAGGACGACGATCAACAGGATGGGCCGTTTCTTTATCGAAAGTATTTCCACTGACAAAGAGGTAGGCCGCAAGGGCCGGCTGGTGGCATCGACGGAAGACGGCAGAAAAGAATATTTCTCTGATATCGATTCCGTAGTGGTAGAACGCAGCGGGAATATCGGTGCGGTAATAAAGTGCTGCGGATCGTATTCCGACGGCAGCCGGCAGTGGCTCCCCTTCATCCTTCGCCTGTATTTCTATGCCGGCAGCGAGAGGATAAAGATGGTGCATTCGTTCGTGTTCGACGGCAATGAGGAAAAGGATTTAATCTCGTCGATAGGCATCCGTTTCGAGGTGCCGATGAGAGAAGAGGCATACAACCGCCATATCGCCTTCGCCTGTGACAGATATGACGGTGACACCTTCGGCGTGTGGAGCGAGGCGGTGCAGCCCCTCGACTCAAGACGCCGGCTGGGAGGCAGAAACGGTAATCTGCTGGCGCGGCAGGCCAACGGCATGAGGATTATAGCTGCCGACTCGCTCGACGATAGAGACAGATTTCTTATAGCACAGCTGGCGCAATGGGACGGTTATCGGCTCTCACAGACCACTGACAATTCGTTCTCTATCAGGAAAAGGGCCACCTCGGTATCACCGTGGATAGGGACATTCACGGGAGTGAGGTCAGCCGGCACGGCTTTCGTCGGGGACATCAGCGGAGGGATGGTATTCAGTCTGAAAAACTTCTGGCAGACATATCCCTCGTCGATAGAGATAAACAGGGCGAGGAGCGATGCCGCGGAGACTACGGTATGGCTGTGGAGTCCCGAGGCCGAGGCGATGAACCTATGCCACTACGACACCGTCGCCCACTCGCTCGAAGCCAGTTATGAGGATGTGCAGAAGGGACTCAGCAGTCCTTACGGCATCGCGCATACCGACGTGGTGTGGATCGCTGCCTCAAGCGGATATACGGGCAAGGAGGATTTCTCCTCGGAGGCTGCGGCGCTGACCGATGATTACCTGCTGCAGCCAACACCGGAATATCTGCACGACAAACAGGCGTTCGGCATCTGGTCGCTGCCCGACAGCAGCACCATCACAAGCAGAAAAACGGAAGAACGGCTGAGACAGTATCTCGACTTTTACCGGAAGGCTGTCGAGGAGAACAAATGGTACGGGTATTGGAACTACGGCGATATCATGCATGCTTACAGTCCCGAAAGACATTCGTGGAGGTATGACGTGGGAGGATATGCCTGGGACAACACCGAACTAGCATCGCCGCTGTGGCTATGGTATAGTTTTCTGCGCACGGGAGACGCCTCCATATTCCGTATGGCGGAGGCGATGACGAGGCACAACGGAGAGGTGGACTCATATCATATCGGCGACCTGGCCGGTCTGGGGAGCCGTCATAACGTCGTGCACTGGGGTTGCGGAGCCAAGGAGGCGAGAATCAGTCAGGCGGCGTTCAACCGGATTTTCTATTATCTCACCACCGACGAGAGGACAGGTGATCTCATCGATGAGGTGAGGGATGCCGACCAAAAACTCTATTCCCTCGATCCCATGCGGCTGGCCGAGCCGAAGAGCAAGTATCCCTGTTCCGCTCCGGCAAGGTTGAGAATCGGCCCCGACTGGCTCGCCTACGCCGGCAACTGGCTCGCAGCGTGGGAGAGATACGGCGATACGAAATACAAGGATAAGATCATCGCCGGGATGAAGAGTATCGCACGACTCAGACATGGGGTGTTCACCGGCAACAAAGCGCTCGGTTACGATCCCGCGACGGGAGTCATCACTTTCGAGGGAGATTCCGCATTGCAGAATACAAACCATCTGATGACTATCATGGGAGGTTTCGAGACGATGAACGAGATATTGCAGATGACGGAAGACAAAGACTTTGAGAGGATGTGGACGGAGAATGCCGCCGTATACAAACAGAAGGCGAGGGAGATAAGCAACAATCATTTCCCCGTGAGACGGTGGATGGCCTACGCGGCGTATAAGAAAAGAAATGCAAAACTGAAAAACGAGGTTTGGGACGATCTGTGGCACCGCATCGAACACCAGGAAGCGCCACGCTTCGAAGTGAAGACGGTGATTCCTCCGCTGGTTCCCGCCCCGATGACGGAATGGAGAGGCATCAGCACCAACGATGCAGCACTGTGGAGCCTCGACGCTATTTATATGTTGGAAGTTATTAATTGGTAATCAGAAAGATATGGATTTCATAAAGACATTCCCCGACGTGATGAAGGGAAAGAAGATAATGTATGTGCACGGTTTCGGATCGTCGGCACAATCGGGAACGGTGAAACGCCTGCGCAACCTCTTCCCTAATGCGGAGGTGATAGCACGAGATATGCCGATACATCCCGCCGAAGCGCTGGCACTGCTCCATCGCCTCTGCGAGGAGGAAAAGCCGGACCTTATCATCGGCACATCCATGGGAGGAATGTATACCGAACAGCTCTACGGCTTCGACCGTATCCTCATCAATCCGGCGTTTCAGATGGGCGACACGATGCAGGAACACGGACTGACGGGAAAGGTGACATTCCTCAATCCGAGGGAAGACGGAGCAACTGAATTTTTATGTAATAAGGCTCTCGTGGCGGAATACCGCGAGGCTACGACTCTCTGTTTCGAGCATGCCGACGACGAAGGGGAAGACGGCAGGGTGTATGGTCTCTTCGGCGACAAGGACGAACTGGTGCATACCTTCGATCTCTTCAGGAGTCATTATTCCAAGGCTATACATTTCCACGGCGAGCACAGGCTCAATGATCATGCGCTGCTGCATGCCGTCGCGCCGGTGGTGAGATGGATCGACGACCGTCAGGAAGGCCGAGAGCGGCCAATCGTCTTCATCGCTGTGGAAGATACGCTGAAGGCCGGCGACAGCCCTGCTCCGTCGGCCCAGAAGGCGTTCAGGATGCTTATAGAAAACTATGACGTATATCTCGTGGCAGACAGCGTGAGCAGCGATCCGCAGAGACAAACCGACGTGATGAGGTGGGTGGAGGAGTATTTCAGCGTGCCGGCGTACGACAGACTTATCTTCATCAATCAGAAGCAGCTCCTCTATGGCGACTATCTCATCGACTCGCGCAGGAGCGGATTTATGGGAACGCTGTTGAAATACGGCGAGGATCCTCTGAAGACGTGGGATGATGTCATCGTATTCTTCGAGCGGTTGGGAGGACAATAAAAAAAGGACCGGTAAATCTGCCGGTCCGTCTTCTATATATTATAGATATTTGGAGAAATCTGTGAGTCGCATATCGCCCTCACGGAGCATAGTGTCGTGGAAGGCTAACGCACATCTCATGGAGTGAGGCTCGTGCCCCTGGTCGGCGATCTTCAGATAATCACGGAGAAGGGGCTTGTAGTCGGGATGGGCACAGTTTTCTATTATCTCGTGAGCGCGGCGGAGTGGTCCTTTGCCTCTCAGATCGGCCACTCCCTGTTCCGTCACGATGATATCGACATCATGCTCGGTAGAGTCGACATGGCAGCACATCGGCACTATGGCACTGATCTTGCCTCCCTTGGCTGTCGACGGAGTATAGAAAATGCTTATCGAACCGTTGCGCTCGTAGTCGCAGCTTCCCCCGATACCGTTCATCAGCTTGGCTCCGCATACATGGCTGGAGTTCTCATGTCCGTAGAGGTCGCATTCGAGCGCCGTATTCATGGCGATGACGCCGAAGCGGCGGATGGTCTCGGGAGCATTGGAGATCTCAGAGGGACAGAGGGTGAGATGACGTCTGAAGAAGTCGATATTCTCGTATACATGCTGTATGCACTCGTTGGTGCAGGTCATAGCCGTAGCCTCGGCCTGGTCGATGCGTCCCTTTTCCACAAGGTCGATGACAGCATCCTGCATCACCTCGCTGAAGACGTTGAGCACGGGCAGTTGGTCGGCATTGCGCCCGATGGCTTCCATCACGGCATTGCCGGTAGCCCCCACCCCGCTCTGTATCGGGAACATGCACGGGGGGATATGACCGGCCTTCATGTCGCGGAGGAAGAAATCGACCACATTCTCACCAATCTTGATGGTCTCCGGCGTGAGAGCCTTGAACGAACGGGCCTCCTCGGGGATATTGCACTCCACGACACCGACGATCTTCTTGGGATCGATCTCTATATAGTTCTTGCCGATACGCTGACCGATATGAAGAAGAGGTATCGGCTCGCGGTCGGGATATTCCTTACACTCGTAAACGTCGTGCAGATGTTTGGCAACAGGACTGTGGAAGTGGTTGTATTCGATGATGATCTTCTTGGCGACACGGGCCAGTGTGGGCACGATACCCTCGGCGGTGGTGAGATAAGCCTTGCACAGATCGTCGCCTTCCTCAAGGTCGCACACCTCGAAGATGGCCCATTCTATCTCTCCGAAGAAACCGCGGCGCAGCTTCTCCGCCATGTGTCCGAGATGCCCGTCCTCGTAGTCGATCTCGCCGAGGTTAGTATGCTCGCGGAAGTCTTTGTTGGTGCTGAAGGGTGCGCGGAACTTTATCGCATGAGCCCTGGCAAGGTCGCCCTCGAGACTCTGGCAGCTCGACGCTCCGGTAATAATTCCGATCTGATAGGGCTTGCCTTCGGCATGAAGGGCATTGGCCATCTTATAGGTCTCTCTCATCACGGCTTTGGGAATTCCATTGGGCGTAAAACCGCTGTATCCCACATACTCGCCGTCCTTGATCAGTGCCGCAGCCTCTGCAGCAGTTATCCTTTTATATGCCATAATTATAAATTTATAACCTAAATGCGGTGCAAAGTTACGAAAATCTTTCAAAAATAACAAACTATACACGTTTTTTCAGAATAAATTTGTATCTTTGCACCCAGAAAGAGCACACGGTCTCATAGTTCAATGGATAGAACAAGTCTCTCCTAAAGATTAGATCCGAGTTCGATTCTCGGTGGGACCACACCTAACTTAAATTACTACACTTATGATCGGAGCTATTATCGGAGACATCGTAGGTTCCAGATTCGAGTTCGGGGAACCTGCACACAAGGGATTTAACTTCTTCAAACCAGAGTGCGACTATACCGACGATACGGTGTGCACTATCGCTGTGGCTGATGCTATCCTGCACCAGCGGTCTTACAAGGAGAGTCTGCAGGACTGGTGCCGCAGATATCCCGCCCCTATGGGAGGATACGGGCCGCGCTTCCTCAGCTGGATCAATTCCGATGATCCGCAGCCGAACAACAGTTGTGGTAACGGTGCTGCGATGAGGGTGAGTCCGGTGGGATGGCTCTTCCAGGATTTTGATACCGTGATGGAGGAGGCGAAGAAGACGGCCGAAGTGTCGCATAATCATCCCGAGGGCATCAAGGGAGCGCAGTGCACGGCGGCGCTCATATACTGGCTCCGCACAAACAGAATTACCAAGAGTCAGGTGATGAAGAGCGTGAAGAAGAGCTTCGGATATGATATCACTCCCCTCGAGGAGATAAACGCCATCGGCAGTTCCGGTCATTTCGATGCCATCTGCCAGGAGACGGTGCCATGGGCTATCCGATGCTTTATCGATGCTTCCAGTTTCGAGGAGACGATACGGCTGGCGATAGAGGCCGATGGCGACACTGACACCAAAGGGGCTATCGCAGGATCGATCGCCGAGGCATACTATGAGATTCCAGGCGAATTCATTGACCATGCTTATAACTATCTGCCGGATGATATGCTGGTAATACTGAGTGAATTCTACGACACTCTCCACCACGCTATTTCCGATGCGGGGGAATAAATAACGACTATCCCACCCGACGCATAAAGTTTGATCTTTGACCGGAAATAAATAAGGTAGTCGATATTCTTTTTAGATATAATAAGAGCGCTGACATCTCTGCCAGCGCTCTTTACATATATATAGAAGATGTATTACTTCTTCTTTTCAGTCTCCACTACTTCGTTATCTTCCTTGATGCGGCGGCCCATAGTCAGATAAGCTACAGGAGCGGCGATGAAGATAGACGACAGGGTACCTACGATAACACCGAGTGACATTGCGAACGAGAAGCTGCGGATGCTCTCTCCACCGAGGAAAAAGATACAGAGCAGCACGAGCAATGTCGTTCCTGATGTATTCACCGTACGGGCAAGAGTAGCATTAACGGCGCTGTTGAAGATTCCCTGGATGTCAGCCTTCTTGGCATTCCTACCCTTCAGGTGGAACATCTCGCGGACACGGTCGAATACCACCACCTTATCGTTGATAGAATAACCGACAACCGTCAGGATAGCACCGATAAACGTCTGGTCGATCTCGAGCGAGAACGGTACGATACCCCACAGTATCGAGAAGAATCCGATAACGATGACTGTATCGATGGTAAGAGCTACAACCGATCCTACAGAGTAAGCCACATTGCGGAAACGCAACAGGATATAGAGGAAGATGGCTATCAGAGCGAGGATCACGCTGATGACAGCACCATGAGTGATATCCTTAGCCACCGAAGGACCTACCTTACTACTGCTGATTATGGAACCACCTTCGCGAACGTCAGGATTCTTGAATGCGGCAACATCCTTCTGGGTAACCATTCCGGCACCGGAGAGAGCCTTGAACAGGATGTTCTCAGCCTCGTCGTCGATATTGGGATCGTTAGACTCGATCTTATAGTTGGTAGAGATACGGATCGTCTTGTGATCGGTACCGATAGCGATAGCACTTACATTGCTCTCGGGGAAGGCGTTTGACAATACCGAACGGACATCCTCAGGCTCGACTGCCTTTTCCAGTTTTACAACATAGTTGCGACCGCCGGTGAAGTCGATACTCTTGGAAAGACCTCTGATACAGAAACTTGCGATGAAGATTGCGAGAAGAACGCCAACGATGGCGAAGGTTTTCTTATACATTCCCATGAAGTTGTAGTGACAGTTCTGCATCAGGTTCTTGGAGAACGCTGTGGTGAAAGTGAGATCCAGCCACTTGCCACGACCCATCTGGCGCTCGTAAACGAGACGAGTGAGGAACACAGCCGTGAAGAACGAAATACAGATACCGATTATCCAGGTGGTTGCGAAACCGCGGATAGGACCTGTTCCGAATACATACAGGATAATACCTGTGATGATTGATGTCACATTGGAGTCGAAGATCGCCGAGAAAGCGTTAGAATAACCGGCGTGCATGGCATCGAGACCGTTCTTGCCGCTTCGGAGTTCCTCTTTGATACGCTCGTAGATAAGCACGTTAGCATCAACCGCAGTACCAAGAGAAAGCACGATACCAGCGATACCCGGCATAGTAAGGGCCGCCTGGAACGAGGTAAGAATACCGAAAGTGAAGAAGAGGTTGAACAACAATGCGATGTTAGCGAGCATACCGGGGATCCAGTTGTACAGGAGCACCATGTAGATCATCAGCAATACGAATGCGATGATGAACGAGATGAATCCCTGCTTAATTGACTGTGCACCGAGTGACGGTCCTACAACCTCCTCCTGAACGATACGTGTAGGAGCCGGCATCTTACCAGACTTCAAGGTGTTTGCCAAGTCTTTTGTATCTTCGATTGTGAAATTACCGGTAATCTGAGAGTTACCGCCGTCAATCTCGCCGTTTACACGCGGAGCGCTGTATACTGAGTTATCTAGTACGATGGCGATAGCCTTACCGATGTTGGCCTTTGTGAGCTGAGCCCAGCGGCGCGCACCGTCAGAATTCATCTGCATGCTTACGCAAGGCTGACCGAACTGGGTGAACTCGTCACGAGCGTCGGTTACGACGTCACCCTCCAGAGGAGCACGGCCGTCGGGCTGTGTCACCTTCAGAGCATAGAGCTCGAAGATCTCACCCTTCTTGTCAAACTCTGCAGGCTTGGCACCCCAGAGGAGCTTGAGGTCGGCGGGAAGCACCTTCCTTGCCTCGTCAGAATAGATCATCTTGTTTACAGCAGCAGTATCACGATAGCTGGCATAACCGACAAGACTCAGGCTCTCGCCCTGCGAAGGCTGGAAGATCGAGAACAGAGGATTCTGCTTCTTGGCCTGCTCTGTGGCAGCGGTCTGTGACTTTGCATCACCCTTGGCGCCGGCCTTAGCCTTGATAGCTGCGGCGAGGTCGCCCTTGGCATCTGCAACCTTTTCGGTAGCACTGTCAACAGCCTCGGCAGCCTTGGCGACAGCGGCAGAGTCGACAGCTACGGAATCAGAGTCGAGATCACGACCGGCAAACATCTGGTTGATCTGGCTCAGATAAGGAACCACCTGCTGTGAGTTATATGTCTCCCAGAACTCGAGGTTGGCACTACCCTGGAGCAGTTTGCGAACACGCTCCGGCTCTTTGATACCTGGCATTTCGACCATGATTCGGCCGTCCTGTCCCTCCAGCTTCTGGATATTAGGCTGAACAACACCAAACTTGTCGATACGGGTGCGGACGATGTTGAATGAGTTTTCGACAGCGGCAGCCACCTCGTCGCGGATAGCCTTCTCCACCTCGGAGTCAGAGCTGTTGGTGCTCACCTTGCCCTTCATCTGCTGAGTAGCGAAAATCTCGGCCAGGCGATGGCCGGGGGCGTTGCGCTTGTAGGCGTTGATGAAGAGAGTGATAAAGTCGGTCTGACTCTTCTCTTCTTCCTTCTTAGCCTCTGTCATTGACTTTACATAAGCTGCATCCTTCTTGTGGTCGGCGAGAACATCGACAACATCGGGCACTGAAACTTCCAAAATCACGTTCATACCACCCTTCAGGTCGAGTCCGAGACCGATTTCCATCTCACGACACTGCTTGAGAGAATAAATACCCAAGTAGACCTTTTCGTTCTTTATGGAGTCGAGGTAAGCCTGGCCCGAGCCCGGATTCACCTGCTCCATCGCAGCCGCCTTACTGTCATAATGACGGGTTACGAAAGAGAACGAAAGGTAGAAAATACACACTAAAATAAGCAATAGTGCGATAAACTTTACTAATCCTTTGTTTTGCATTTCTGTTTATATTTATTTTACTTGTATATTCTTTTTTGCCCAAAACGACATGCAAATATAAGCATTTTTTTACGTTCTGGAAAATTTATTTGCACTTTTCATTAAATTTTCGATGTTTTCATTGCTTTTTTAACCAGCAAAGCATCGGATAATGGTCTGAAGTGCTGATTTTTGAATCTATGTGACACTTATACGGTTGCCAGTCGTCGCTGCACATTATATTGTCGATTCTCACCGGAAATCCTATCTTGTTGTAAGAAATCCCTATACCGTTGCCGGTGGCCACAAAACAGTCGTTGAGAAGTGATGCCAGACGGTGGTGGGTATACGAGATGGGATTGTCGTTGAAGTCGCCGCAGAGTATCATGCTCTCACCCTTATGCTTCCCGATATATTCGGCGACGGCATCCACCTGACGGCTTCTTACCGCTGCTGCCTCGGCCAATAGTCCAAGGAGTTTTTTTGACTCTCCGCGGGCCACTTCCCTGTCCATGTCGCCCTTTATAATTTCCTTATACTGAGCACGGTCTTCCATCTCGAGATGACTATTTTCGAAATGGTTGTTGATCACCGTCACGGTGTCTTCTCCGATCTTTATCCTGAAGGCTGCCGACCCGTTGTTTTTAGATTCGTATTTTATCCTCTCGCTCGAGACGATGGGATATTTGCTGAGTAGGGATACCTTGTTGCCCTTATCCATCATCACGGTCTCCGAATAAGGATATACCGAGAGCATCGCCTTGATAGTATCACCGTTATTCCAAGCCTGATTGGCCTCCTGCAGACAGACGATGTCGGCATTGCAGTCTCTGACATACTCCACGACAGTAAATCGGATATGCTGTTTTCCGTCTACTTCCGTAGTATCCTGCCGGTATCCCTGGACATTGTACGAGAGGATCTTAAGAGCGCCGGCGGGAGGGTCGGGAGTTCCAATATTTATCGGAAGATAGGTACGGACGGCACCGAAGCACAGAGCAAATCCCAATATCGGAATCCAAATGTATCTGAAATGGAAAAACACCCAAAAAACGAGGAATGCGATATTGACGAGCATGAAGAAAGGGAAGGAAAGCCCGATACACGCCAGATATGGATGAACAGCTGGACTCAGCCGGTCGCTGAGCCCTACCATAATCATGATGATTATCGTCGCAACATTCGCCCCTGCAATCATTTGCAAGGTAAACTTCTTCAGTTTTTTAAGCATTATTTGTCTTTGTTGCTGTTATCGAATAGCTTTTTCTTTTCTTTCTCCGTCAGACTGTCGTAGCCGCTTCGCTTGATCTTGTCCAGGATGCGATCCACTTCCTCCTGTTCTTCTTTCTTACGGGCGTTATATTCCCAATCCTTGTTGCCGGCTCCGCCATAGATGCTATCATCAGCCTTCTTGTTGGAGCGCTTCTCCCAGTTACTCCTGAGATTGTCGAAGAACTGCCGTCCCGACGACTGTCCGAAGCCTCCGTCGTAATAAGGATGCTTCTGCCAGTATTTTATCAGCAGATATCCGAAGAGCATACCGCCGAGGTGGGCGAAATGCGCCACTTGATCTCCCGACGAACCAAGAGCAAATACGAGTTCGATAACTATATATATGCAGATGAACCACTTAGCCTTGATAGGCACAGGCAGTGGGAAGAAGAATATTCTCTCGTCGGGGTATGTCATACCGAAGGCGAGAAGGATGGCGTATACGGCTCCCGATGCTCCGATAGTATTCCAGTAGTTGAGATACTGGGCCATAGGGATGGTCGCACCGCCGACATTCACTATCTCGTATGCCGACAGATTCTCCATATAATACTGGCCGAACTGCACCAATTCCTGCATCAGCCCGGCACCTATGCCGCAGAAGATATAATAGAATAGGAACTTCTTGGGTCCCCACGTGTTCTCGATCACACATCCAAACATCCAAAGAGCGAACATATTAGAAATAATATGCCCTATGTTCGCGTGGAGGAACATGTAAGTGAAAAGCTGGTATATCCTGAAATCCGAGGCGAGGAAGAAGTGAAGACCCAACAGATCAGTAAGGTCGGTGCCCATTCCCTTGAATACGTATGTAGCAACGAACATCAGTCCGTTGATAATCAGCAAATTTTTGGTTATTGTTGGAATTTTCCACATACCTTATTAATATTATGCAATCAATGCGTTAATACTTACCATATCCGCCAGGCAAGACGAATTCGGCTGCAAAATTACGAAAAATATCGGTTTTTTGACACAAAAAGACTAATATACAAACTTTTTTTCATTAATTTCATAACTTTTTTTGCTTTTTTGTTTGATTTATGAAAGGATTAACCTATATTTGCGTTGTAAAAAGATGAAATATCATTATTAACTAATTAATTAATAAGAAAATGAACAAGACAGAATTAATCGATCAGATCGCAGCTAAGTCGGGTCTGACCAAGGCTGATGCAAAGAAAGCATTAGACGCAACAACAGCGGCCCTCAAGGAAGCTCTTGTAAAGGGTGACAAGATCGCTCTTGTAGGTTTTGGTACTTTCAGCGTAAGCGAGCGCCCCGCCCGTGAGGGTATCAACCCCCGCAGCAAAGAGAAAATCACAATCGCTGCAAAGAAGATTGCGAAATTCAAACCTGGAGCAGAACTGGCAGAAGCTGTCAACAAGTAAGCAGCAGGTAAAGCTACAAAATAAGGGCATTTGGAATATCCAAGTGCCCCTTTTTGTGTCTGCCGTTTCAGCATTACTTCGGCTGCTTGCCAATATAAGCAAGGATACCGCCGTCGACATACAGCACGTGTCCGTTGACAGCGTCAGAAGCATGAGAAGCCAGGAACACTGCCGGCCCCCCGAGTTCTGAAGGATCGAGCCAGCGGCCTGCCGGAGTCTTTGCACAGATGAAACTGTCGAAAGGATGACGGCTGCCGTCGGGCTGACGCTCGCGGAGAGGTGCTGTCTGAGGAGTAGCGATGTAACCCGGGCCGATGCCGTTGCACTGGATGTTGTACTCGCCATACTCGGAGCAGATATTGCGTGTAAGCATCTTCAGACCGCCCTTGGCAGCTGCGTATGCACTGACAGTCTCGCGACCCAGTTCGCTCATCATAGAGCAGATATTGATGATCTTACCCTCGCGACGCTCCATCATCTCGGGGAGCACTGCGCTGGAAACGATGAACGGACCAACGAGGTCGATGTCGATAACCTGCTGGAATTCCTCTCTCTTCATCTCGTGCATAGGAATACGCTTGATGATACCTGCATTGTTTACGAGGATATCGATTTGGCCTACCTCCTGATGAATCTTCTCTACAAGAGCCTTCACGTCGTTTTCCTTTGTCACGTCGCATACATAACCATGCACATTCTCGATGCCTGCCTCTTTATAGGAAGCGAGCCCTTTGTCTACCAGCTCCTGCTTGATATCATTGAACACGATGTTCTTGATACCGGCGGCAGCGAATGCCTTTGCGATGTTAAAACCAATACCGTAAGATGCGCCTGTGATCCACGCATTCTTACCTTCCAATGAAAATGCTTTTAAACTGTCCATACTCTTAATGTTTTTAAGTTCTGAGTTATTGTTTTATTTCAAATCTGTTATTTCATAAAAATCCTGATCGCCGTAGTCAAGATTCTCGCCTCCCATACCCCAGATAAAGGTATAGTTGTGTGTCGCTGCGGCGGAATGAATACTCCACTCGGGAGATAATACAGCCTCATCGCCTTTCATCCAGATGTGCCTTGTCTCCTGCGGCTGTCCCATGAAATGGCAGATAGCCTGGTCTGATGGGATGTCGAAATAGAAGTAAGCCTCCATACGACGGCTGTGGGTATGTGCCGGCATGGTATTCCACATACTTCCAGGAGCAAGTTCAGTCATTCCCATCTGCAACTGACAGGTCGGGAGCACCTGGTTCACCAGCATCTTGTTGATGTCGCGCTCGTTGCTCATCTCAAGGGATCCCATGTGAGCCACCACGGCATCAGCCTTAGTGATCTTCCTCGAGGGATATTCGGTATGGGCGGTGGTACTGTTGAAATAGAACTTCGCAGGATTTTCTGCATCCTTGCTTTCAAACACGACTTCTCTGTCGCCGCGCCCCACGTATAAAGCCTCCTTGAAACCAAGTGTGAATACCTCATTGCCAACCTTTACGATGCCTTCGCCCCGACCGACATTATATATACCGAGCTCGCGACGCGTGGTAAAGAAGGGAGCCTTGAGAGGATCGATGGATTCGAGCCGGAGTGCTTCATCCTCGGGCATGGCACCACCGACAATCATACGGTCGTACATCGAATAGACCATATTTACCTCATTATCTACAAAGAGATTCTCGATCAGAAAATCCTTTCTTATCCTTGACGTGTCATAATGCTTGGCATCGTCGGGATGAGCCGCGTATCTTATTTCATAATTTGTTTTCATCGTCTCGTAAGTTTGTCGGGGGCAAAGTTACAAAAAATTATCCGAACTATCCTCGTTTATAGTACGATTATTTATTAACGATTACTTAATTAATCATAAAAAGCAGAGACTCCGCATCATGCATGCGAGCCTCTGCCGATAAAATCCCTCTTAAGAGTTGTCCTAGGCGGATTCGAACCACCACAAACAGAACCAAAACCTGTTGTGCTACCATTACACCATAGGACATCCTTTTTTATTTCGGGTGCAAAGGTAGTGGTTTTTTTCGCCACTACCAAATTTTTTCGCTTTTATTTCACTGTGAGAAGAAAATAATTCTTCTTTCCTTTCTGAACAAGCAGGTATTTTCCGTCGATAAGATTATCGGCAGTAATCACCTGGTCGAACTGTTTCAGTTTCTCCTTATTCAGAGCCACGCCGCCGCCCTGTACCATCTTTCTCATCTCTCCCTTGCTGGGGAATACGGGAGCAGCCTGTGTGAAGATTTCCACTGCCGGCTGACCGAGCTGGTCTTTTGTGATGTCGAAATGAGGAACACCGTCGAATACGTCGAGGAAGGTCTGCTCGTCAAGTTTCTCGAGAGCCTCCTTCGTCGATTTTCCGAAGAGGATATTCGAGGCTTCGACAGCCATCTCATAGTCTTCCTGAGAGTGAACCATCACAGTAACCTCCTGGGCGAGACGTTTCTGCAGCACTCGGCGACCGGGATCCTGTTTATGCTCCTCAACAAGAGCGTCGATGGTCGGTTTGTCGAGACTGGTGAATATCTTAATATATCTCTCTGCATCGTCATCACTGACGTTCAGCCAGAACTGATAGAAACGATACGGAGTGGTACGGTTGCGGTCGAGCCAGATATTTCCGCTCTCTGTCTTGCCGAATTTCTTTCCGTCGCTCTTGGTGATGAGAGGACAGGTGATACAATAAGTCTCCACCTCGTTGCCGAGCGTGCGTCGGATGAGCTCCGTACCGGTGGTCATATTTCCCCACTGGTCGTTGCCGCCCAACTGCAGTTTCACGCCCTTATGCTGATACAGATAGAGGAAGTCGTAACCTTGCAGCAACTGATAAGTGAACTCGGTGAAAGACAGTCCGTCGCGAGCCTCGCCGTTGAGACGTTTCTGCACACTATCCTTAGCCATCATATAATTGACGGTGATGTGTTTGCCCACCTCGCGAGCGAAGTCGAGGAAGGTGAAGTCCTTCATCCAGTCGTAGTTGTTCACCATTTCAGCTTTGTTAGGCTCCGTTCCTTCAAAGTCGAGGAATTTAGCCACCTGTGCCTTGATACACTCCTGATTGTGGTACAGAGTATCCGCGTCGAGCAGGTTTCTCTCCTGGCTCTTTCCGGAAGGGTCTCCGATCATACCCGTGGCACCGCCGACAAGGATAATCGGTTTGTGTCCGCAACGCTGCAGATGCCTGAGCATCATGATTCCGCAGAGGTGTCCGATGTGGAGAGAATCAGCCGTGGGGTCGGTGCCCAGGTAAGCTGTCACCATCTCCTTCTGCAAGAATTCCTCGGTACCCGGCATGATCTGTGCCAGCATACCTCTCCACTTCAATTCTTCAACAAAGTTTTTTGTCATCGAAAAAATTCTTTTTTTACTTAATATTTATGTTGTGGGGCTCCGGAAACCGGGAAACTTACGGCACCGGATCGTATCCGCTGCCACCCCAGGGGTTGCATCTCAAAATTCTCCATATCGCCAGTGCCAGTCCTTTTACCGGTCCGTGCTTTATAAGAGCCTGACGGGCATATTCGGAACAGGTGGGTGTAAACCGGCATGCCGGGGGAGTGAACGGGCTGATGCACTTCTGATAGAATCGTATCGGCAGCAGCAACAGCCACACCATAGCTTTTGATATCCATTTAAAGATGATCATCAGCGCCTTCCTTAGTCTTTATCCTCTCTGCCACACGCTGCAGCAGGTTTTCCATCTTAGCATCGACGGTTTCTGACGCCTCATGCTCGTCCGACATCCAGATGAAGGCCATCGCCACCGCCATCCCCTCCGGGACACTTCCGACGATTGTCATCTTCGTCTTGCGGTAAGCCTCTCTCACCTGTCGCTTCACCCGGTTACGGTCGACGGCGTGCTTGAAATGCCTCTTGCTGACACTTACCATCATGCTCGCGGGCATCTGTCCTTCAGATTGCTGATCCACCAAATATACCACCCTGAGAGGATATGCCGACAGACTTTTGCTGGATCCTCCGGCGAAGAGTCTGTTTATCAGCTTACGGCTGTCTATCCGCTCACTTTTCCCAAGCCGATAAGCAAGGCATTCCATAGACCTCGTTATTTATGCTTGGCGAGGAACTTGTCGAGGGCGGCTGTCATCGAAGGACTCTCCGGCGTAGGAGCCTGGAGGTCGAGTCTGAGATTATTTTCAGTCACTGCCTTTGCCGTGGTCGGACCGAAAGCGGCGATGGCGATATCCCCCTGCTTGAAGTCAGGGAAATTCTTTATCAGCGACTGTATTCCGGTAGGGCTGAAGAAGATCATCATATCGTAGTCGAAAGACTTTACTTCCTCTTCCGTAAAGTCATTGCTGACAGTACGGTACATCACGCACTCCGTATGTATGAGTTTCTTGGCGTCGAGCATCTCCTTGACGCTGTCGTTATGCACATCACTCATCGGCACCAGATATTTCTCGGTCTTGTGCTTCACCATCGTGGGCACGAGGTCGGCGATTTTTCCGGTCTGTCCGAAGAAAATCTTGCGCTTTCTGTACTGTACGTATTTCTGAATGTAGAGAGCTATTGTCTCTGTCACGCAGAAGTATTTCATATCCTCGGGGATGCTTACTCTGAGTTCTTTGGCCAGAGTGAAGAAATTATCTATCGCATGCCTGGAAGTGAATACGATGGCGGTATAGTCCAGAATATTTATTTTCTGTGCTCGGAATTCCTTTGCCGTGATGCCTTCCACCTTGATGAAAGGACGGAATACCAATTCTACGCCATACTTCGACGCGATGTCGAAATACGGAGATTTGCTGCTCGTCGGTTCTGGCTGCGAAACCAATATCTTCTTAATCATCTTTCCTAAATATTTATTTCCAAATAAGTGTTTAAAAGAGTCAGCGATCCCCATAGAGCCAGCAGGGGTATCACTTCGAGGGTGCAAAGGTACAAAATTATTTGCAGAAAATCGATTATTTTCCCGAAAAAGATATTATAACACTTGTAAAATGTTAATATTTTAACAAAAATGACTACTGACATAAAAGAAATCAGTGCTTTATCCAGCGGTAGGTCGAAGTATACATAGAGCACCAGCGCAAGGAAAAGAACCAGTCCTTCTATCTCGAAAAGGAAGACGAGTGTCTTTATCCATGTAGTGTTTCTTTTGTTGTCGAAAAAGATATTGTTCACTATCGTATACAACAGTCCTTTGAGTAATACGAACCCGAGGAATATCGCGAATATTATCGGCAGCAACAGGTATTGCGACTGCAGGATGAACGTCTGTGCCACCCTGTCGAGCACATAGAAATAATACAACAACGAGATTAGGGCGACGGTAACTACTAGCATCACTATCTGCGACCTTGTCTCGCTCGTGGTATCCGAAACCACCGTCGTGCCTTCCTTGGGAGGACGGAAGAAGTATTTCAGCTGCCTCACAAAGAATTCTTTCGAGTGGGCGATGGTGATGAGGATGAAGAAGAAGCATCCGAAGAGGACACAGTTGACCACATCGTCGTTGTATGTCTTATACGGCAGTTGTTCTCCCGGCATGCCTTTCACAGCCACCGTCACGGTATCCCTGGCGAAGAGAGAGTCTCCGGACAGCACCCCCTCCTGATAATACACAGGCAGCTCCAGTTTCTCGCTTTTTACAGTACAAGGTCTCAGCGCCAATGGCGGCGCTGAAACCTCATTTATCTGTATCGAATCCAACTGCAGCGAGTCGGCATTCATTATCGAGTCTTGTTGCTCCTGCATCTATTTGTCAGAGTCCGAAATTCTCCTTGATGATATCCACGCTGTCGAGTTTCTCCCAAGTAAAGAGTTCCACGTCGATAGTCTTCGTCTCGTGATATCTGCTTGTGAACGTCTTCTTCACCACCTCGTTCTTACGTCCCATGTGTCCGTAAGCGGCAGTCTCGAAGAACATCGGCTGGCGCAGTTTGAGTTTCTTCTCTATGGCCTTCGGACGGAGGTCGAAGAGTCTGGAAATCTTTTCCGCGATCTCTCCGTCGCTCATAGCCACACGACTCTTGCCGTAAGTATTCACATATACACTCACCGGCTCGGCCACTCCGATAGCATAGCTGATCTGTACGAGCATCTCGTCGGCCACACCGGCAGCCACCATATTCTTGGCGATATAACGGGCTGCGTAGGCTGCGCTACGGTCCACCTTGCTAGAGTCTTTTCCCGAGAAGGCGCCGCCGCCGTGAGCACCCTTGCCGCCGTATGTGTCGACGATAATCTTACGGCCGGTAAGGCCGGTGTCACCGTGAGGGCCGCCGATAACAAACTTACCCGTGGGGTTGACGAGATACTTGGTGTCGTCGGCAAACAGGCGCAGCACTTTCTCGCTGTGGATCTGTTCTTTCACCTTCGGGATGAGAATATTCTTCACATCCTGGGCTATCGTCTGCTGCATCGTATCATCGTCAGCAAAATCATCGTGCTGTGTCGACACCACGATAGTATCGATCTTCAGGGGCTCGCCCTCGTCGCTGTACTCTATCGTCACCTGACTTTTCGCATCCGGCCGGAGGTATTTCATCACCAGTCCGCCCTTTCTTATGTCTGCGAGAGTATTCATGATGAGATGAGCCAGGTCGAGACTTACGGGCAGATAGTTCTCGGTCTCGTTGGTAGCGTAACCGAACATCATACCCTGGTCGCCGGCACCCTGAGCCATCTCCTCCTCACGGTCGACACCGCGATTGATATCGTCGCTCTGTTCGTGGATGGCATTGAGCACACCGCACGAGTTACCGTCGAACTGATATTCCGCCTTGTCGTATCCGATCTTCAGGATAGTATTGCGGGCGATGGTCTGCAAGTCGATATACTCCTCGCTGTGCACCTCTCCGGCGATGACAACCTGACCCGTCGTAACCAGCGTCTCCACAGCCACACGCGCCTTGTCGTCGTAGGCCAGGAACTGGTCGAGGATAGCATCTGATATCTGGTCGGCCACTTTGTCGGGATGTCCTTCCGACACCGACTCCGATGAAAAAAGATATGCCATTGTCTTTTCTGTCTGTATCTTTTATTATGATTATTCCTCAGGCAGCATCACCACCTCGATGCGGTTGCCGGCCTTGAGCAGTTCTTTCACAAATGCGGATATGGTATCGGGAGTCTGAGCGTTCACCACATTTTTATAATCGGTATAGAAGTCGATGCCATGCTTGCGGTAAGCGCTGATGACGCTCATCCAGTAGGCATTGGTCTTCGAAGCGTCGTCGATATTCTTGATCATATACTCCTGAGCCTTCTTCAGCAATTCGGCGTCACAATTCTCTGCCAGTGCGGGCACCTCGTCACGGAGCAGCATCAGGGCGGAGTCGGCCTTTTCGTATTTCATCGGGCAGTAAGTCTGGATAGCAGCCTCAACCTCTCCGAAGTCGTCCTTGCTGATGCTTGCGCTGGCACCTACGGAGTATGCCATGCTGCCCTCCTCGCGGATCTTCTTCAGATAGAGCTGTGTGAGCACCTGTCCGGCGATGTCGGCTCTGATGTCATTCTCGAGATTATATTTCATCTTGTCGCTTGTCCACAGCATCACAGAATTGGCCTTCGGGGTCTCCATCTTGCGTTTGAAGTTGTTGATCACCACGCCCTTGGCCATCTCGTTGAGTTTCTTACCTTTCACGATCTTCTTGTTCGCAGGCAGAGAAGCGATATACTGGCAGATGAGCGGACGGATAGAATCCTCTTCGAAGTTACCCACGATGGTGAAGGTGTAAGCGGCAGCATTGGAAGTGAGTTCCTTTGCTATCTGGAGCACTCTGTCGTAGTTGATATCCTTCACGTCCGACAGTTCCATCGGTCTGAAACGGGGGTTGTGCTTGTATACCGTAGCCTTCACGGAGTCGGCGAAAGCTGCCTCGGGGGTAAGACCGCGGTTCTTGAGCATGATCTCATACTGGTTCTTAAGGTTGTCGAAGGCTTTCTGGTCCTTGCAGATGTCGGTCATCATGAGATAAACCAACTGGAACATCGTCTCAAGGTCCTTGGGTGTCGATCTTGCAGAGAGATATTCGTGACCGAGAGAGAGCGACAGACCGCAGCTGGCGTTCTTTCCGGCGAGAGCTTTCTGCAGTTCGGTGTCGGTAAACTTACCGAGTCCGCTTGCTGCGATGACATCGTCGAAAGCCTGGAGGTTGGCGAAGTCTTCGATACCATACAGCGAACTTCCTCCTTCGCCCTCACCCTGGAGGACAACCTCGTCCTTCTTATAATCGGTCTTCTTCAGAATCACCTTCGCGCCGTTAGACAGAGTGAGAGTCTTATAGTCGAACTTATCGCTCTTTTCCTCTTTCTTGATGGTACCGGCTTTCGGCATCTCAGACATAATAGGCTCGTTCTTCACATTGTCAACGTAGGCTGTCACCTCTGCGGCACGACCGGCGGCAACGGCAGCCTTCAGACCCTCGACAGTAGGATAAACGGCACCCTCTTTCTCATTGTTCATATTGAGGATCACCATATTGGTATCGCTCGGCAACACCAGTTCCTTGATAGCCATATTCACAGCGTCGACAGGAATCTGCGGCACGAGAGCCTTCATCGTATTATAGTAGAAGTCGATAGATGCGATAGGATCTCCCTCGAGGAAGTTAGCGAGTATCTCCTGATAGAACTGCGACGAATATCTCTTGTCCTTATTGCTGTACATCTTGTCGAGACCGCTCAGCATGTCAGCCTGGAAACGCTGATATTCGGTAGCGGTGAATCCATATTCCGCAGCGCGGCGGGCCTCAACGACGAGAGCGGTCAGCGTGGCATCCATCTGTCCGTCCTTGGGCACGCCGAAGATAGTAAAGGCGTCCTTGGTCTTCGACAGCAGATACTCACCATCATCGGCCTGGGCAGCGACATACGGGCATTCAGGCTTCAGGCCTTCCTCCTGGAAACGGGCATTGAGCATGCTTACCACAGCACTTGTAAGGTAGTCGTTTACATAATAGAGGATGGTATTCTTCTGATCCTTGGGGAACACGTCGTGCTTGAACATCAGCTGTACCATGTTCATTCTCTGCTCCTTGTCCTTCTCCACGATGACGATGGCATCGTTGTTATCCGGTACTGCCACCTCCTCCACGGGAGCGGGGTTCTCGGGCAGTTTGATACCTCCGAAGAGTTCCTTGATCTTAGCTTCGATATGATCCACGTCGACATCGCCGACAACGATGATACCCTGGTTGTCGGGACGATACCACTTCTCGTAGTAGTCTTTCAGCTCCTTCGGTTTGAAGTTGTCAACGACACTCATCAGTCCGATAGGCATTCTCTGTCCGTATTTCGAGTTGGGATAGAGGGTAGGGAGAGCTCTTTCGAGCATTCTCTGCTGTGCGCTCATGCGGAGACGATACTCCTCATGGATCACGCCTCTCTCCTTGTCGATCTCCTCGTCTTCGAGAGCCAGTCCGTCGGCCCAGTCGTAGAGGATGAGAAGACAAGAGTCGAGAGCCGACTGTCTGTCTGTGGGCACATTGTCGATGTTATACACCGTCTGGTCGATGGATGTATAGGCGTTGAGATCCTCACCGAACTTCACGCCGATCGACTCGCAGTACTTGATCAGCTCGTTGCCCTTGAAGTGCTTTGTGCCGTTGAAGCACATGTGCTCAAGGAAGTGGGCGAGACCCCTCTGGCTCTCCTCCTCCTGCAGCGATCCCACTTTCTGGGCGATGTAGAAGTTGGCGCGATGTTCCGGCCAGTTATTATACCTTATATAATAAGTAAGGCCATTGTCTAACTTACCCATTCTCACGGCTTCGTCGGTCGGGATTGTGGGCATCTGCATCTGCGCCATGGCGGTGTAGGCCACAAGCGCGAGCATACTAAGGAAGATCCTCTTCAGTTTCATGATGATTTCTATTATTTTTTATATTAAACGTCACTATATTAGTCGCACAAACACGGCAAAAAGCTACGGATGATGCGAAAATTTCTGCAAAGTTACTCTAAATTTCTTTAAATGAGGCCATTTAAACCATAATTAACGCATTTTTTTGATGTTTCTCGGGTGATGGAGCAGTATTTCCTCCCGAAGTTTGGTGGTATCGATATGTGTATATATCTCCGTCGTACCGATGCTTTCGTGCCCCAGCATCGCCTGTATGGCTCTCAGGTCGGCCCCTCCCTCGAGCAGCGCCGTGGCGAAGGAGTGACGGAGGGTGTGGGGACTGATGGTCTTCCTGATGCCTGCCTCGGCGGCTATCTTCTTGATCAGTATCAGCACCATGGTGCGGGTGAGGTGGGCGCCTCGCTGGTTGAGGAATACATAATCTTCCTCGCCCTGCTTTATCTTCATCAGATTGCGATCGTAAAACCAGTTCTGCAGTTCCTTTATAGCTCTCGACGAGATGGGTACGAGCCGTTCCTTCCTTCCCTTTCCGAAGATTCTCACGAAGCCCTCGTCGAGATAGAGGTTCGACAGTTTGAGATTCACCAGTTCGCTCACGCGGAGTCCGCAACTGAAGAGCACTTCTATTATTGCCT
>Ga0065709_1029358_pt1 | contig 29117 bp, 27 predicted proteins | sample Hoacrofraction14_2_FD_59096 | JGI IMG/M metagenome (GOLD analysis project Ga0065709, IMG submission 59096) | Hoatzin crop microbial communities from Cojedes, Venezuela, sample from fiber fraction 14 v1 | ecosystem: Host-associated > Birds > Digestive system > Esophagus > Crop | place: Venezuela...
ACAGAGTATCCGTTCTCGAAATCTACTAAGCCTTTAATGGTGCTTAATTTTACGGTGGTGTCCAACTTGAACTTGCAATTTATGAAAAAAATTTTATTTACATTTGTTATAATATTTGATATTAGTGTCTTATGTTATTATAAATATACAAATTTTATAATTGGTATCATCAATCAACTAGTGGGAACAGAATTTGAAAGTTTGCATTTAACATTTCCGTTAGGAATTTCTTTTTATACATTCCAACTGCTTGCGTATATTGTTGATCTCTACCACGGAAAGTATAAAGCGCAAAAGAATGTGATAGATTTCAGTTTGTATATTTCATTTTTTCCACAATTACTTCAGGGGCCAATTATCAAATATGGAGATATAGAAACCCAGTTAAAAAAACGGAAGATTACGAATGAAAAAACATCAGAGGGAATCCGGCGATTTGTTTATGGTCTTGCCAAAAAAGTAATAATAGCAGACTCGTTGAGTGAAATTGTAAATAAGCTATTCACGATGAATGTTAATACGCTTAATTGGCCGTTAGCATGGATCGCATCGTTGGGATTTACTTTTCAGCTTTATTATGATTTTTCAGGGTATTCGGATATGGCTGTTGGCTTAGGAAAACTTTTCGGTTTTGATTTGCCTGAAAATTTTAATTATCCGTATTTATCCACCTCTATTCAGGAATTTTGGAGAAGATGGCACATATCCTTGGGCGCATGGTTCCGGGAGTATCTCTATATTCCGCTTGGCGGAAACAAAAAAGGGACATTAAGAACATACATTAATTTGCTTATAGTATTCTTTGCAACGGGACTTTGGCATGGAGCGAGCTACACTTTCATATTATGGGGTCTTTATCATTGCTTTTTTTCGATTGTTGAGCGCATAGGATTGAAGAATATACTGAAAAAGAGTAAGCCGATTGCTTGGTTGTATTCATTTTTCGTAATTAATATGGGATGGGTTATTTTTAAAATAACAGATATCGGCCAGTTAAAGAAATTTGTAAAGGTTATGATCGGAATAGCCGGAAACAAAGTGATTACATCAGCATCGATATTAAATATTATATCGAACAAGTTTATTTTTATTATGATTACAGCTTTTATAGGGATTGGTTTTATACAAACAAACTTGCCGCAAAAATTAAAAGGAAAGGTTCAGGGCTCTGCGATTGAATTAGTGTGGTGTTTGATGATTTTCCTGATCAGTTTGTCTTTCCTTGCATCGAGTACTTACAGTCCGTTTATTTATTTTAATTTCTGAGGTGTGGATGATGAAAACGAAGCTTTCAGTGGTTTGGATGAGCTTGTTTTTTGGGATTATTCTGATTGCCCCTGTAACTTATTTTGTGTTTTACGGCAATTTTGACACAGCGAACTATGAAAACAGGAAATTGTATGAAAAGCCGGAATTAAAGATAAACACGATTCACGAATATGCATCCGATTATGAATTGTTTTTTAATGATAGGATTCCATTTAGAAATTATCTGACACGAGCCAATAGTGCAATTACATATTTTTTATTTCATGAATCTGTAGATTCAAGAGTGATAGTCGGTGATGATCATTGGCTATTTTATAATGGGCAAGCCGGTATAGCAATATCGCAGTACAAAGGCGAAAAATTATATACAAATGAAGAATTAGAAAAAATCGCAGATAACATGGTTAAGACAAAAAATTATCTTGCGGAAAGAAATTGCGAATTTATATTATTAATTACACCCAACAAAGAAAGAATTTATGGAGAGGACTATCTTCCTGATCAATACGGCGGTTTACAGCCATGTAATACTGAGCAAATTATCACATATTTGAGAGAAAATACGGATATAAATGTTGTATGGGCGGGGGAAGCAATAGAAAAATATAAAGAAAAAAACTCAGAGATAGCGCTTTATTGTCATTTAGATACCCATTGGTCTAATGTTGGTGCATATATCGGAAGTTCAGAGTTGCTCTCAGCACTTGGAATAGAAATTGCACCCGTTGAAGCGTTGCAATTAACACAAACGACCAATTCAGGATATGATCTTGCGAATTTTATGAATCTAAAGAAGATTTTAGCTAATAATGAGATAAATTATGAGATATCGGGTTATCCAGTGGAAGGAATAAAAATAATAAATGATGATTGGCCAACCGAATTCAGATATAATAACGTTGGAAAAGACGAGCGAAAATTATTTGTTGTGAGAGATTCATTTTTTACGGCTATGCGTTATATTGTTGGATCACAATTTAACGACTCTATTATGACAAGAAACGATTACTTCAAAAAGGAAATGGTTGACATAGAAAAGCCAGACATATTTGTATATGAAACTGTTGAAAGATATGACGAACGCCTACTGACATTCGTTCTTACAGATGATTAAATAGTGTCGAAATTATTGTATGAACTCCAAATCAGTTCTCTTGACATTATCAGGCAAAATTTACCCCTGTTTTTGCCCCACGTGAAATCTGATAAGTTTGTATAATATAGGTGAGATTTTATTCACGGGTATGTGACTGGTAAGTCAGGAGGCGGGATATGGGGTTTCGGTTTATGCCGTTCAGCCGGAAACAGCGGCAGTGTTTGTACTGGTGGTATCCGGGGAGCGGGGTGGAGCATCATCGCCTGATGATGGCCGACGGGGCCATCCGGTCGGGGAAGACGGTGGCGATGATCCTGTCGTTTCTGAGATGGTCGCAAGAGACTTTTACGGACCGGGACTTTATTCTGGCCGGGGTAACGACGGGAGCGCTGAAGCGGAATGTGCTTTTGCCTATGTTCAGCATGCTGGAGACTTTGGGAGTGGCGGTGGACTATAACCGGTCGGCGTCGAGGGTCACGATCGGGGGAAACCGGTATCACCTTTTCGGGGCAGACAAGGATAACGCGCAGGACAAGCTGCAGGGGATGACCGCCGCCGGGGCGTTCGCGGACGAGGTGGCGCTGTTTCCGCGCAGCTTTGTGGACCAGATGATCGGCAGATGCTCCATTGAAGGGAGCAAGATTTTTCTCAACTGCAACCCGAACGGCGCGTACCACTATATCAAGACGGACTTTATTGACCGGGCGGAAGAGATCGGGCTGTACCGGCTGCACTTTACCATGGAGGACAACCTGACACTTTCGCCTGAAATCCGGGAAAGCTACGCGAAGGCGTTCCGGGGCGTATTTTATCAGCAATACATCCTCGGGGAATGGGTCAGCGCGGAAGGTGCGGTGTATCCCATGTGGGATGATGAAGAAAACACCTATTTGGAAAGCGGAGAGAAAATGTACCGGGGATGCCGGCGGTATGTCGCGATTGACTACGGGACGACAAACCCGTGCGTGTTTCTGGACGCGTGGGACGACGGGAAATGCTTCCGGATCGCGAAGGAATATTACTGGGATTCCCGGGCGCAGAGGAAGCAGAAGACGGACGCGGAATACGCGGATGACCTCTGCGAGTTTCTGTCCGGAGACATGAGTGCACAGATCATTCTGGACCCGAGCGCCGCGTCCTTCAAAGCGGAGCTGAAAAACCGCGGGTTCCGGGTGAAGGACGCGGTGAACGATGTGCGAGCAGGCCTTGCGACCACGGCCACGCTCATCGGGAACAGGCAGGTGCTTTGCGAGAAAAATCACTGCCCGTCTTTTTTGCGGGAGATGCATTCGTATGTGTGGGACGACAAAGCCCGGCTGAAGGGAGAAGAGAAACCGTTAAAAGAGCGCGACCATGCGATGGACGCGCTCCGGTATTTGTGTCACACGAAGGGGGACCGGTTCAGGAGGCTGCCTCCGGCAGCTCCAAGAGGTTCCCGTTCAGGCCGGGCTTGATGCCCGGTTTTCTTTTTAGGGTTCCGGCTCCGCGCCGTCCTTCTTCCTCAGAGCGAGGAGAAGGTAGAAGGGGTACAGGGCGAAGATCGGGAGGATGTAGCGGAAATTGCTGACCGGGCCAAGGATGTAGGTGCCCCAGAGCAGGACGGAGGGAAGGACGGTCAGCATGTCCCTGTACATCCGGCGACTCAGGAGAATGGCCAGCATGGCCAGCAGGAACCAGATCGGCAGGGAGACGGAGGTGATCACGTTGATCACGGGAATCCCTCCGAGGAGGCTGTAGTTCGCGATATTCTGATAGAATTCCAGAAGCCACGGGATTTTGGATTCCCGCTCGAAGAGATAAAATTCATTGTATGTAATGCCGTCCTCGATATACGCGGCTTTCGAGTATTCATCCGGGGTTTTGGCGTCCGGATACCAGTACGGCAGATTCAGCATCGCGAAGGCCCGGGTATATGTGCCCGGGTATTGCCTGGCAATCTTCCACCAAAGGGCGAAGAAATCCCCGCGGTTTTCGTCCAGCACTTCCTGGTCCACAATGTCCCGGATGGGGTCATAGAATCTCGGGTTATAGGCGCCCTCGATCTGCTCCACGTCCAGGAATCTTCCGATTTCCTCGACCGTTTCCTCATCCAGATGATCCTTTTCCTCCACATAGGTCAGGGCAATCTGCTGCATGGGCACGGCGGTCATCTCGTGAATGCCGTTTCCCCAGATGCCGAGGGAATCATATACGGGGCCGGTGATGACCTGACAGGCGCCGATCGCCGCAACGAAGATGATTGCCAGCACGAGGCGGCCGCGCCGCTTCCCCCAGAAGATGAGGAGGAGGGGGAACAGCACCAGGATGACATAATAGGCGTTATTCCGGAAGAGCATGGAAAGCAGGATGGTCAGGGCAAAGAGGACGCATTTGACCGGATGTGCCCGGTAGTCCTCCGGATGGCGGATGTAATGATCCAGGGCCATGGTAAAGAGGAGGAAGGCCATCAGGAAATAAGAGTCCTTGGTCATTTCAAAGGAGAAGATCGCGATGATGGGGTTGAGCACATAATACACCGCAAGGGTGATCAAGACTACCTTTGTGTTGCTGAGGCGCTTAACAATATACATCATGAAGCCGGCCATGACCGCGGACATGAGGATCATCTGAATCACGGAATACACCATGATGATCTCCATCCCGGTCACATCCCCGATCCAGACGCAGAACTGCAGAATCATGGTGTGCAGCGGCGGATGATGCGTGGTATACGCGCGGAAACCGTAGAACGCCATTTCGATCTGCTCGAGGGAATCATACTGCATGATTCCGGGGTAATAGGCCAGATAGCAGGGGAGCCACAGGGCGAGCGTGGTCAGCCAGAGCCCGATATACCGGAGGAAGGTTTTTCCCTTCCCCGCGGGCTTTTGGAGCAGAGGGAGCCCTTCGTAGTTTTGAACCTTGTCCAGCAGGATGGAAAGGAGCGCGGAGAAGAAGCAGGAAAAGCCGACGAGTTTCACGATCGCCTTGAAGATTTTATCCGAATCGGCAGTCAGGAAGTCCAGACTGCCGGACAGGTAAACCGACTGGCCGGCGACCAGCGCCAAAGAAAAAAGGCAGCCGCAGACGGCGGAGATGATCCGGATCCGCCGGTCACGGGACCGGGCGGAAAACACCGTCCACGCCAGAGCCATCCAGACGAGGTTCAGGACGCTCCGGGTCGGCAGGGACACTTCCCCTTCCGTCAGATAGATGGCCGCGGCGCATACAAACACCCAGGAAAAAATCAGCTTCCAAAGCGTTTCATTTGTCAGATATTTTTTCAGGCGCTGAATCATCTTTTTCCCCTCCAATCGACCGGCAGGCATTTACTTCCACGATCCCCAAACCGTTTCCCATCATAGCACAAAAGCATTGAAAAGCAAAGAAATGGGGCATATCCAACTGTATCAGACAGTTAACTTACTTTAATACCACCCACGAACCGTCCCGGGCGCCGCCTTCACGAGCAAGATATCCTTCTTCTTTCAGGCGCTTTACGCGGTTGTTGACCGCGGTTTTGCTGATGCCCAATTCGTCACTGATTTCCCCGATCGACGCGCGGTTGTCTTCCCGCATCATGTCCAGAATCATGCTGTTGCGGCTGTCCGGAGTGCTGATATGATATGTTACATTCTCCGTCCTCTCCCGGCGGAAAGGCAGAGTCACCGTCAGGAAATTTTCGGACACATCAAACACCTGACGGCCGTACCGTGAAACGATGAGCGGAACGCCATGTCCCGTTTGCTCCACAAAATTCAGCTGTGCCATGATTCTCTGCAATTCCAGATTCACGGGCTTGCTCTTTCCCATATAAAATTCTTCCAGCGTCAGTCCTTCCGGCAGACCCCCGACAGAAACAATCTCAACACGGTCTTCATATACATACACCGCCGGCGATGTCTTTCTCGACCAGCGATTATGCAGGCAGGCATTATACCAGGCCTCACGGAAGCAATCCTGATCAAAAAGGCGGCTTTCCCGGCGCTGGCCGCCACTCAGATCCACCGAAGATTCATTCAGCGCCTCCGCGTAATCCAAAACCTGCTTTGCCGCCAGAAGCAGGCATTTATAGCCATATTCATTCCGTTTGATCAGACGGGTTTTATCTTTGCCCGCAAAAACAGCCACCTTCACGGAAAAACTGTTGTCGTCCGCAAGCAGCGAAGCCAGAAGATTGTAGCGGCCTTCCCGGGTCAGCAAATTCAAATTCTGCAGGAATGTTTCTTCCCGGACCGTCAGTCGCTCCCCGGCATACAGCGTTTTGAGCTGATTGAAAGTCAGCTCCTGCTGATCCGCCTCAATGTTCACGATCGAATCAGACGCGCTCAACATCAGATTGCGCAGCTGATGCGGATGCATTTCCCGGTCTTCATCCGCGACACGAATATAATACTTCCCGTATGCGGAATAAGGACGTTCTCCGCCGGACACGGCAATCACCACAACATTTTTATCATCCATCAATTGGACGGAAATAGTCGGGATGACCTGCGGACGGATGCCCACAGCAATGGCCTGGGAGATGCCGCGCAAGGTCGTATCACTAATCTGCTGACCAATCACCGTGCCGTCATTACGGACGCCGAAATACAGGGTACCCTGCCCGCTTTTATTCAGCATCGCCGCCAGGGACTGGATCCCCTCTTTCAGCTCCCCGGTTGATTTCTTGAATTCAACGTCTTCACTTTCATATCCCAGCTTCATTCACTTCACCTCCGTTTCTGTTTTTATTATAATCAATCAATCAACTTCAGTCAACTTTTTAATCAACTTCGATCAATCAACCTCGTTGAAAAAATTCTCATAAAATCGGTCAAAAAACCGCGTTCCCTTCGCTTTGGGGTGCAAATTTTCATGTTTTTCAAAAAAGTGTAAAAATGGTGCCGTTTTTTTGCCGCATGAATTTTAAGTTTTTCATATAATAGAATTATCAACTTCAAGGGAGGTGATCAGGACGCGGCGCAAAGACAACAGATTAAAGGAGGTGAACCCGGGAAGGGCGGCGGGCGCGGATGGCGCCGGACCCTCCGCATGTTCTTTCCTGTCTTCCCTCGCGGAAGACACTCCCGGCGGGATCACCGGGGCCCCCGGTCTCCTGACCCGGCTGTACCGGGAAGACTGGATCGCGAAACGGATCATCGACATGCCGTGCGAGGACATGACGCGGTCGTGGTACGAGCTTCCACCCGAGATGCCGCCGGAGGATGTGGCGCTGTTGCGCCGGATCGAGGCGAAGCACGACGTCCGCCGGGAGATCACGAACGCGATCCGGTGGGCGAGGCTGTACGGCGGATCCTGCGCGCTCATGGTGCTCCGCGGACAGGACACCCGGCTCTCCGAGCCGCTGGACCTGCGGGATATCCTGCCCGGCGACTTTCACGGGCTGCTGGTGCGGGACCGGGTGGACGGGGTGGAACCGTCGCTCGAAATCGAGGACGATCTGGACGACCCGGACTTCGGATATCCGAAATATTACTCTTTCCGGACCGAAGACCTGGGTGCCCTCAAGGTCCACCACAGCCGGGTTTTGCGGTTTACGGGGCGGGATCTTCCCAGGGCGGAAGAAGTGGCGGAAAACTATTGGGGCGCGAGCGAACTGGAGCACATTTACACGGAACTGCAAAAGCGGAACGCGACCTCGGCAAACATCGCCAGACTCGTCTTTCAGGCGAATGTAACGACCCTGAAAATGGCCGACTTCGGCGAAGTGCTGGCGCTCGGCACGGACCGGCAAAAGGCGCAGGTCTTGGCGTCGCTGGAAGAGCAGAACCGATTGCGGGATTCCTTCGGGCTGCAACTGCTTTCCGCGGAAGACTCGTACGAGAATCACCCGTACTCCTTCTCCGGGCTCAGCGATGTCTACGAAGCCTTCATGATGGACATGGCCGGCGCCGCCGGCATTCCGGCGACAAGGCTCTTCGGGCGGAGCCCGCAGGGCATGAACGCAACCGGCGAGTCCGATCTCAAAAATTATTATGAAATGATCGGGCAGATGCAGGAAAGGCATTTGCGACCGGCGCTGGAAAAACTGCTCCCGGTCATGGCGATGAGCGTATGGGGATATGTCCCGAAGGAACTCTCCCCCTCCTTCCCGTCCCTCATGACCACCAGCCCGCAGGAGGACGCCGCGGTAAAAGCGCAGAACACTTCGACCCTCATTTCCGCCGTGCAGTCCGGTTTACTAACGCCGGAAGAAGGGCGCCAGCGCCTGCTTGAATTTTTGTGAGGTGAAGCATGACTTACTTTGGAACGAAACTGACGGACAACATTTCCCGCCGGGAGCCGGAAGGATACCTTCTGTGCCTCAACGTCCCCGTCGCCCGGACCGGATACCAGGAATACCTGCCCGGGGAAATCGGGCAGACCGGGGACGAAATGATCCGGGTATACCGCCCGGAGGAGGAAGTGTTTTCTCCCGCGACCATGGCCTCCTTTGAAGGGATGCCGGTCACGGACGACCACCCCGCCGCGCCGGAAGGCGTCACGGCGGAAAACATCCGCTACCTGCAGAAGGGGCACGCGCACAACATCCGCAGAGGCACGGGAAAGGACGAGGATTTGCTTTTAGCGGACCTCATCATCACCGACCCGGATCTGAGCGACCGGATCCTGTCCGGCAAACGGGAAATCTCCTGCGGATACAATTACACCCTTTGCGAGGAAGACGGAAATTTCATTCAGCGGGAAATCCGCGGAAACCACGTGGCGGTTGTCGACGCCGGCCGCGCGGGACACCGCGTTTCCATCCAGGATCACCGGAAGACTTTATCAGACGAAAGGAGAACTGAAACCATGACGAAACCTGAACCCCTGCCCACCGCCGACTGCGGCGAAGAAATGCTGACCACCCTGCGCGGAATCCACGACCTGCTGTCCCGGCTGATCGCCGCGCCCCTGACCGACGAGGATCTCCCTGAGCATCCCGACGAATGCACGGATGAAGACCTGCCGGACGCGGGCGAGGTCGCCGAGGCGGTGACCGAGGCGCTGGAAGCCGCCGCGGAAATTCCTCAGACGGACGACGACCCTGTGGAGGAGCTGATCGGCGAAATTCTGGAAACCGCCGAGACGGACGAGGACGAGCCCGTGGAAGAGGAAGCCGTGTCCGTGGTGCTGGAGCCCTCGGAGGACGAGGATCCGGGAAATGAGGAGAAGGCCGCAGACGCCCTGCGCGCCGCGCTGGGCGCTTTCCGCCCGCAGCTGCGGAAGATGACACCCGCCCAGCGCCGGAAATTCAACGCGGATGTCGCCACCCGGCTGAAGAAGACCCGCCGCGCGGCAGACAAGCGGAGCGCTTACGCCGCCATGAACCACGCGAAGGCCGCGGACCGGGTCGCGAGCGACCTCGGGCGGCGCATCATGGCGGCGCGGAACGCGAACCTGCGGAAGCGATAAGAAAGGAGCAAAAAGATGGGAAAAGTACTGAGTTCCTACCAGAACGGATTCCCGGGCGCGATTGCCCGGGCGGTGGATGACATTGTCGTCGCCATGGCAAACCGGTCCGAGACGGACGCGATCGCCTTCGGCGCCCCGGTGGCGCTGAGCGACGACAAACTGGGCGTCGTGCCCTTTGACCCCGCCACGCACAAGGCGGAGAACTTCGCGGGCATTGCCGTGCGCAATCCTTCCAAGACGCCGGAGACCTACGGGAGCAGCGAGGCGCGGTATGCCGCGAGTGAGCTCGTGGATGTGCTGGTGCGCGGGCATATTGTGGTGGACGCTGACGAGAATGCCCCGGACATCGGGGAACCGGTCGGCATCAATACGGACGGAATTTTTACCGACACCGCGTCCGCGGCGGTCGCCCTGACCAATGTCCGGGTGTCCACCGACCGCGACAGCGACGGGCGCATTGAGGTGCTGGTGACGACGAGAAACATGATCTGATGAAAAGGAGTGATTGATTTGCCGAACTATCTGAGAGCGCCCTCGGCGCTCAGGGCCAACGACTCCTACACCTTCCTGATGAAGGAACTGGAGAAGGTGGACGACCGCATTCTGGAGCCCCTGACGGGGACGGACTGGCCGCGGGACATGCCGGTCATTACCGGCGGCGGGCTGCTGGAGTCCATTGTGTCGGTGGACGTGACCTACGCCTCCACCGGCCGGGATGAGGATAACCTCATCTTTGACGCGACCAACGACATCCCCGTCGTACAGGCGGACATGAGCCAGAGCGTCGCCCGGTGCTTCAACTTCGCCGAGTACATGTCCTTCTCCACCCTGGAGCGGGAAAAGATGTACAACGTCGGCCGCGATCCGGAAACCTTCCTCAACAAGGGCATCCGCCTGCACTGCGACAAGGCGATTGACCGGTCCGTGTACCGCGGGTTTTCCAAGGTAAGGTCCACGGGTCTGACCAACAACGCGTCCGTCACGCGCATGAGCGCGTCGGCGGGCGCCGCGGGCGGCACGACCTGGGCGACGAAGACCGCGGACGAGATTCTGGACGACATCAACGCGATCATCGCGGCGATCTGGCAGAGTTGCGACTGTGCATCCGACGCCCTGCCGAACCACATCCTCGTGCCGGTGGACCAGTTTGGTCTGCTGGTGACGCGGAAGGTGTCGGACGACTCGGAGCGCTCCATCCTGACCTATGTGCTGGAAAACAACCTGACCAACCAGCAGGGCGGAAGCCTTGTGATTTCCCCCTGCAAGTGGTGCGCGGGCGCGGGCTCCGGCGACACGGACCGCATGGTGTGCTACATGAATGACGTGGACAAGATCTGCTTCAATCTGACCCAGCCCCTGCGCCGCATGGAGACGGAGTACGCGGAGATGCGCATCAAGATTCCCTACATCGCGCAGTTCTCCGAGGTCCGCTTCCTGTATCCCCAGACCGTCCGCTACATGGACGGCATCTGATCCCCCGCCCCGGGGGAAAACCCGAAATCTCCCCCGGGGTCATTTTTTTCCAAGGAGGTTTACAGAATATGCTGATTCTTTCCCGGGTCTGTGCCGATTTCCGGGACAAAGCCGGCCGGACCATCTTTTCCGTGACGCCCTCCGGGCTGCTGGCGTTTCACGAGGCGCCGGAGGACATCCGTCAGGACCCCCTGTTTGACATGCTCCTGCGCGACGGCTCCCTGGAGGCCGTGACCAGCGTGCGGCAGAAAGCCCGGCTGGAGGCGGACCCCGCCGCCGGCACGGACGCGAGCGGCAAAGCCGTTTCGGAAAATATTGCCGAAACGGACACGGTCGAAGGTAACACACCCAAAGCCGAAAAAAGCCCTGAAAAGCCCCGAAGGGGTCGCGCGGTGAAAGCCGAATGACGGAGAGCGATTTTCTCGCCTTTTACCCGCAGTTTTCGTCCTTCGCGGGCGGCACCGTGCTGGAGACGTTCATCGCCTCCGCCGCGTGCCGGTTTTCGGACTTCCATGAGGACGCCGAGGAGGCAAGGCGCCTGTATGTGGCGCACAAACTGACCCTGTGGGCGAGGACCCGACCGGCGGAGACGGACAGCGAGGTGTCTTACTCTTCCCTCTCCTCCGCCGGCGAAGGGGCGCGGATCATTTCCAAGAAAGTCGGGGAGGTTGCGGTGACCTACGCCTCCGGGACCACGGCTTCCCTGACTACCACCCTGACCGACCTCGGGGAAACGGAGTACGGGGTGCAGCTGCTGACGCTGCTCCGCCTGTACAGTTATCCCCGGTATGTTCCCTGAAAGGAGGGCAGAATGGAACTGATGATTTCAGAGGACGAGGGCACCTCCCGGATTTTTTCCTCTCTCCGGTCCCTTTCCGGTCTGTCCGTGGAAATCGGTCTGCCGGAAGGCGCCAGTCCCCGGAGCCGGTTCCTCCTCGCCCTCCACGAGCACGGCGCCCCCGGGGCGAACATTCCGCCCCGGCGGGTGCTGGGACCCGCGCTGGCAGACGCCCGGACGCGGGGCGAAATCGAGGCAGGGCTGCTTCAGGCATGCGAGGCCGCGGCGCGCGGGGACGAAAACGGCGTCACGACGGGATTTGAGCAGGCCGGACAAGCCGGCGCGAACGGCATCCGCGCGTACATTGACGCCGGCGTGTCCCCGCCGAACAGCCCGGTCACCGTGCACGGCGGATGGATCCGCCGGAAGGGCATGCGCGCCGGGTATCCGGTGCCCGGCAAGGGCTTTGACAAGCCCCTGGTCGACACCGGAGAACTATACCGATCCTTTACGTACCGAATCATCCCATAAAGAAAGGAGGGTGCCTCATGTCGTTTGCCGGCGTTTGTGCCGACCCGGATCTGGGCGGTTCCGCCTTTACCATTTTCCGTCAGACCTGGCAGGATGAAGGCGGCATACCGATGCTGATTGACACGGAGCTTCTGCGCGCCGAAGGCATGATTCAACCCGCTTCCCCGACGGAGCTGAAGCTGTTTCCGGAAGAGTTCCGGCATGAATATGTCTGGTGCGTTTATTCCTGCGAACCACTGTCCATCGGGGAAGCCGGGGATGACTGCTGGACCTCCGCGGACGAAATCCTGTTCGGAAACATGCGGATCCGGCTGTTTCAGGCCCGGCCGTGGCCGTATTTCGGATTCTGGGTCGGATGGGGTTTTGAGCTCCCGCAGTGTTGACGAACCGGATTCCGATATGGTAGAATAGACCGAAATTTGTGATTGAAGGGGGTTTTCCCATGGAGCACATTCAGACTCTGAACACCCGTGATCTGTGCGAAAGCGCGAAGAACGGCGGTTGCGGCGAATGCCAGACTTCCTGCCAGTCCGCCTGCAAGACCAGCTGCGGGATCGCCAATCAGAAGTGCGAGAATGAGGATCAGGAATAATCTTCCCGGTTCCAAAATGCCGCCTTTCAGGCGGCATTTTTCTCGTCAAAAAGGAGAAATTCAATGATACACCAATACCAGATGGACGGGCTGAACATCGTGCTGGATGTTTGCTCCGGCAGTGTTCACCTTGTCGATGAAATCGCGTATGAGATGATCGGGCGATACGAAAATGAGGAGAAGGACGCGCTGCTGCGCGACCTCGCCGGGAAATACGCGGATCAGGCGACCCCGGAGGAGCTGTCCGAATGCTATGACCAGATTACGGCGCTGAAGGACGCGGGGAAACTCTTTTCCCCGGACACCTTTGAGCCCATGGCCGGCGCGCTGAAAGCGAAGACCGGCGGGGTCGTCAAGGCGCTGTGCCTGCATGTGGCGCACACCTGCAACCTGAACTGCTCCTACTGCTTTGCCAGTCAGGGCAAGTATCACGGGGACCGCGCGGTGATGAGCTTTGAGGTCGGGAAACAGGCGCTGGACTTCCTGATGGACCACTCCGGAAAGCGCCGGAACCTCGAGGTCGACTTCTTCGGCGGAGAGCCGCTGATGAACTTCGACGTCGTAAAACAACTGGTCGCCTACGCCCGGTCCGTGGAAAAGGAACGCGGGAAAAACTTCCGCTTCACCCTGACCACGAACGGCATGCTGATTGACGATGACGTGATCGACTTCTGCAACCGGGAATGCGCCAATGTCGTGCTGAGTCTGGACGGGCGGAAGGAAATCCACGACTGCTTCCGCGTGGACTACGCGGGAAAAGGCAGCTGGGACCGGATTGTGCCGAAATTCCAGAAGCTGGTTGAGGCCCGGGGCGGAAAGAATTACTACATGCGCGGGACCTTTACCCACGCGAACCCGGACTTTTTGAAAGACATTCAGACCATGCTGGATCTCGGGTTCAACGAGCTGAGCATGGAGCCCGTGGTCTGCGCGCCGGACGACCCGAGCGCCCTGACGAAGGAAGATATCGAGCTGGTGAAGAGCCAGTACGAGGATCTCGCGCGGCTGCTCGTACAGAGGCGGAAGGAAGGGCGTCCCTTCACTTTCTACCATTACATGATCGACCTGACCGGCGGGCCGTGCGTGTACAAGCGGATTTCCGGATGCGGGTCCGGCACGGAATACATGGCCGTGACGCCATGGGGCGATCTGTATCCCTGCCACCAGTTTGTGGGCGAGGAAAAATTCCGTCTGGGCGATGTGTGGCACGGGGTCACAAATCCGGATGTGCGCGCGGAGTTCGCGGCGTGCAATGTGTACGCGAGGGAGGAATGCCGGGACTGCTGGGCGCGGCTGTACTGCAGCGGCGGATGCGCCGCCAACGCGTATCACGCGACCGGATCCGTCCGCGGCGTATATGCCGCGGGGTGCGAGCTCTTCAAAAAGCGCATGGAATGCGCGATCTGGGCCGAGGCCAAGCGGCTTCGGGGAGAATAAAAAGGAACTTCCTGCGGCGTTCCCGCAGGAAGTTCCTTTATTTGTTCATCCAGCTTTCGTCGGACGGGTTGTTCCGGAAGGCGATCAGGCGCTCGATGTCCTCCGGGCGGATATAGCCCTGTCTGGCCGCGACCGCGGCGATGACGTCGAAATTCGTCAGGCTGACATTCTTTACGTTCGCGGCCGCGAGGCGATCAATGCCCTTTTGCATGCCGTAGGTAAAAATGCTCGCGATACCCAGCACCTCCGCCCCGGCGTCCCGGAGCACCTGCACAACCTCCAGCACGCTTCCGCCGGTGGAAATCAGATCCTCCACCACGACGACCTTCTGCCCGGGCTCAAGCTTTCCTTCAATCTGATTCTGCCGGCCATGATCCTTCGCGCCGGAACGGACATAGCCCATCGGGAGAGACATCAGGTGAGCGGTGATCGCGGCGTGCGCGATCCCCGCGGTGGATGTGCCCATGAGGACTTCCGCGTCCGGATACTCCGCGCGGATGACCTCCGCCATGGCCGTTTCCACATCCGTGCGGGCGGCGACATCCGTCAGCGTCAGACGGTTGTCACAATAGACCGGGCTGTGAATCCCGCTCGCCCAGGTGAACGGCTCCTCCGGCCGGAAGAACACCGCGTGAATGCGGAGCAGATCCTCCGCGATTTTTTCCTGAATCTCTTTCAGATTATTTTCCATGCTGAAATCCCCTCCTCCCGTTTGTTCGACCCATGATAACAGAAAACCGGCCGCCTGTCCATCTTCGGACAAGCGGCCGGCATCGTTTTGGAATTTTATTTTTCGTCGCGGATGACGAAGAAACCTTCGGCATCCAGATCCACGACCAGGGTCGTGCCCGGCGCCACATCGCCGGCGATGATCCGGCGGGCGATCAGGGTTTCGACCTGGCTCTGCAGGAATCGCTTCAGCGGGCGCGCGCCGTACACGGGGTCGAACCCGCGGTCGATCACGGCCTGCATGGCTTCGTCCGTCAGGCGGACCTTGAGCTGCTTTTCCTCCATGCGGGCGTTCAGGCTCTTCACCATGAGGCCCACGATATTGCTGATCTCCTCCCGGGTCAGCGGCTTGTAATACACAATCTCATCAATCCGGTTCAGGAACTCCGGCCGGAAATGCGTCTTGAGCATCTGATCCACATGCGCACGGGCTTCGGGGCTGATTTCACCATCCTGAATGCCCTCGAGGATGTACTCACTGCCGAGGTTGCTGGTCATGATGAGGATGGTGTTCTTGAAGTCCACCGTCCGGCCCTGACTGTCGGTAATCCGGCCGTCATCGAGCACCTGAAGCAGGACATTGAAGACATCCGGGTGCGCCTTTTCGACCTCATCGAACAGCACCACGCAGTACGGATGCCGGCGCACGGCCTCGGTCAGCTGACCGCCCTCGTCATATCCGACGTATCCGGGCGGGGCGCCGATCAGGCGGGAGACGCTGAACTTCTCCATATACTCCGACATATCAATCCGGACCATGTTCTTCTCATCGTCGAACAGCGCCTGCGCGAGGGCTTTCGCCAGCTCGGTCTTGCCGACGCCGGTCGGTCCGAGGAACAGGAAACTGCCCAGCGGGCGGTTCGGGTCCTGAATGCCGGCACGGCTGCGCAGGATCGCCTCGGAGACCTTTTTCACGGCCTCGTCCTGACCGATGACACGCTCATGCAGCGTGTCCTCCAGATGCAGGAGCTTCTCCCGCTCGCCTTCCATCAGCTTGGAGACCGGGATGCCGGTCCACCGCCCGATGATCCGGGCGATCTCCTCTTCCGTCACCTTGTCGCGCAGGAGGCTGTTCTCCCCCTTGCTTTCCTCGGCGATGGCTTCCTCTTTCTCCAGTTCCTTCTTCAGTTTCGGCAGTTCGCCGTACTGCAGTTCCGCCGCGCGGTTCAGGTCGTAGCTGCGCTGCGCCTGCTCAATCTGCGCGTTCACCTGCTCAATCTGCTCGCGCAGGGAGGTGACCTTCGAGATCGCTTCCTTCTCCGCCTCCCAGCGGGCCTTCATGGAGTTGAAGGTGTCGCGCTGCTCGGCGAGCTCCTTCTGCACCTCTTCCAGATGTGCCTGACTCAGCTGATCGTCGTCCTTCTTCAGGGCGGCTTCCTCGATTTCCAGCTGCATGATCTTCCGGCGGATATCGTCCAGCTCGGTCGGAAGGGAATCGATCTCCGTACGGATCATCGCGCAGGCTTCGTCCACCAAGTCAATCGCCTTGTCCGGCAGGAAACGGTCCGTGATGTAGCGGTTGCTCAGGGTCGCGGCGGCGATCAGGGCAGAGTCCTGAATCTTCACGCCGTGGAAGACCTCATAGCGCTCCTTCAGGCCGCGTAGGATGGCGATCGTGTCCTCCACCGTCGGCTCGGACACCATGACGGGCTGGAACCGGCGTTCCAGCGCCGCGTCCTTCTCGATATACTGGCGGTACTCGTTCAGGGTCGTCGCGCCGATACAGTGCAGTTCGCCCCGGGCGAGCATCGGCTTCAGGATATTGCCGGCGTCCATGGCGCCGTCCGCCTTGCCCGCACCGACAATGGTGTGCAGTTCATCGATAAAGAGGATAATCCGGCCTTCGCTCTTTTTGATCTCGGCCAGCACCGCCTTCAGGCGCTCCTCAAACTCGCCGCGGAACTTCGCCCCGGCGATCAGGCTGCCCATGTCCAGACTGAAAATGGTCCGGTTCTTCAGGCTGTCCGGCACGTCCCCGCGGACAATCCGCTGGGCCAGGCCTTCCGCGATGGCGGTTTTACCGACACCGGGCTCGCCGATCAGAACCGGGTTGTTCTTCGTTTTCCGGCTCAGAATCCGGATCACGTTCCGGATTTCGCTGTCACGGCCGATGACCGGGTCCAGCTTCTGCTTCCGCGCCATCTCGACCAGATCCGTGCCGTACTTCTTCAGGGCATCATAAGTTTCCTCCGGGCTGTCGGATGTCACACGGGTCGCCCCGCGGACCTCGCTCAGCGCCTTGAGGAACGCGTCCTTGCTGTAGCCCAGAGAGCGCAGAAGCTTCTGTACATTCGCGTTCGGCTTCTCGCAGATGCCCATCCAGACATGCTCCACGCTCAGGTACTCATCCTTCATCTGCCCGGCAATCTTCTCCGCCTCGAGCAGAGCCTTTTCCAGATCCGGCGCGATATACACCTTGCCGGGCTCCCGACCGCTTCCGCTGACCCGCGGAATCCGCCCGATGTTTTCCGTCAGTCCGTTTCTCAGCGCTTCCACGGACACCCCGCACTTGGTCAGCAGCTGCGGAATCAGCTCCTGATCCTCTTCCGTCAGGGCGAGCAGAAGGTGATCCTGCTCCACCTGCATATGCTGATACTCCACGGCGATGGACTGCGCCCGCTGCAGCGCGGCAATCGTCTTTTGTGTAAATTGATTCATATTCATGGCTGGTTCCTCCCCCGAAGGTCCATCTTTGACTTTCTTTGACCTTCAAGAGCATTATATCATCTTTTCGCCCATTGTCAACGGTTTTTCGGGCTTTTTTCACATTTTTCCATCAAAAAACCGGAGGAAATTTCCCCCGGTGAAAACTCTGTTCATTTCTTTTCAAACACCCATTTCATTTTACAAGCTCAAAAATTCCTTTGCGGTAATCATTTTAGGCTCATCAATCTCCGCTTCCAAAAAATCCCGGTCACCGGTCAAAAGATAATCCGCCTTTGCCACTCTCGCCGCCCGCAGAATCGGACGATCTTTAATATCCCGAACTTGAGTTTCAATGATGACTTCATCCTCAGGCGTATCAACAACCCGAATAATTTGTAATGCATAATACAAGAATGCTTCCAGTTCCATGATCTTTTTCGGAAATTTTTCCTGAAATTTACGATGAAGTTCGTCAACAATATAATCACAAACAAGCGGCTCAAAAGGAGGCGTCAATGCCTTAACGAAAGCTTTTGCGGAAGTCCCGTCAGGGCTTAATGCCGCTGATATGATAATATTGGTATCTATCATCACCCTCATTCCGTCTCTTCCTCCCGACGGGAATTTGTAATCCACTGCGCAATCTCTTCATCCGTCAAAAGACCTGCTTTCGCCCCCTCGCCTTTCATCTGCTGCTGAAAACGCTGCAAAGCGTAAACAGCCGAATTAATCACGCGAACATTATTTCCTTCCACTACAAACGTCACACGATCGCCGGATTCAATCCCGAGAACCGCACGAACATTTTTCGGAATCGTTACCTGCCCTTTAGCCATTACACGAGCATCATTTACAAATGTTGCTTCAGACATATTCACAACCTCCTCAAGGAAAAGTAGGAAAATCAGAATTCCCTACTTCATTATAAATAAAAATAATGAAAATTGCAAACAGTGACAGCCACAGGATTTTATCCAATTGCCTGTTTCTTCCCATTTCCCATCAAAAAACCGGGGGATTTCTCCTCCGGTAAATGTGCTAACTTAAAATCCTGTCCACCTGTCCGATCACGGCCTGATTCAGCTTTTCAATCCGCCAATCCGGGCAGGCGCACCCGGGATTGATGAATTTGAAATCCCGCAGGCGACGCAGCATGCTTTCCGTTTCTTTGTCCAACAATGCTTTGGCTGTTGAAACAAAGCCGGTGCCGATTGCAGGATGACGGCTTGCGCCGTATGCTGACGGATCATCATCTTCCATCATATACGGAAGCAATGAAAGATTCAAATCAAAATAAGGCGCCACGCCCAGTACTTCTCCGGTATCGTTATTCACCAGCAAACCATGATTTCCGGCGTGCCGGTCTTCATTGAACAACACCGCGTCCAAGACGAACATGATTCTTGCCTGTTCTTCCAGACCATACTGTCGATAAAAGTCCAGCACATCGGCAATGTTGTTCACCGGCTTGCGGCAGGCGGCAAAGAACGGCACAAAACCAACCTCTTCGCTCGTAAAAAGATCGCACTGTGTGGCCAGCTGCCCCCGGTACACCGTAAGATCATACCGGACAAACCGGTCCGGAGAAAGCACCGCCTGATAAAGCTGAGTCGCCAGCGCCTCGCAGTAAGGTTCCGTCCCTTCGTTCGCCGCCGTGTCCTTCCCGTGCCAGGTTCCGCGCTTGACCAGCTTGATCCGATCATCTTCCCGGACCCAACATTTCTGAAAATGCCCGGAAGTCCCGAATTCGGGAGATGTTGTAGAGAAGGACGCGCCCAGCATTCCCGCGCCGTCAAAAGCGATATTGGCCATGACCTCATCGAACGGATTCGTATACAGGGAAACATCCGACCAACGCTCTTCCGAATCCGCTTTCTTAATCCAGAAAGTATCGTTCAGCGACAGCGCGCGGGTCATATCAATAAATCCCACTGCGTCGTGAATGCCCATTTCGCGCATCAGGTTTTCAATTTCGCGGCGATGCTTCGACGCATGCCGGGAGGAAACCCATCCGGTCAGATTTTCTTTAGCTCCATACGGCAGATAGCTTTCAAAGATCCTGCCAAAGGAAAACGAGTAATCGTCAATTTGCTTTTCCGCGCGAATCTCCGCCACCGGCGTATCCCTGTTCATCAGCAAATACTCCATTCGGGTTTCCTCCTTTCATTCAGATGATATCCGGTTTCAAAACCATCAGCAAATTCTTTATTGAAGTACTTCAATTTCACTTCAATTTGACTTCAATGAAACTTCAATTTGAATTGAAGCGGATTATTCCTTCGGGATATAAACCGAGGCGCTGGCGCCGATGAGCATGTCCTCCGAGGAGACGGAGACATGCACCTGATAATACGCGGCGTTCTGGCGGGTGGTGCCGACGGCGGAGATTTCCGTGACCTCGCCGTGGAGGACGCGGCTTTCATCCATGTCCAGCGTCACCGGGACCGTGGAGCCGACTTCAATCGCGCTCAGATCGGTCTCGTCCACCTCGGCGATGACTTCCCACTTATCCGTGAAATCCACACGGGCAAGGACTTCGCCCTTCCAGACCTGCTGACCGGGCTGCACCGCGACAGAGGTAATGACGCCGTCCTTCGAAGCGACAACATCCGCCGAGGCGCCGCGGTCCGCGTCCGTGCCGAGGATGGTCAGGAGGGTGTCCCCCTTCTTCACCTCGTCCCCGGCGCTGACGAGCATCTGGCCGATCCGCCCGGCGGCCTGAATCATCACCGGATCCCGGCGAGTGACGGTGCCGGCGCCGACCTTCTGATCGCCGTCGTAGTCGCTGTTGCGATACAGGGCCAGCCCTTCGCCCTTGTCAAAAGAGCCTTCCAGAATCTCCACCTGGTAGGTCGCGCCGGACACGGCGATGACCCGTCCGGAGCCTTCCTCCTTGCCGGATTTGTTGGACTGGAAGTACAGCGTCTCCCCGACATGGATAATCTTATTTTCTTCCTTGTTGTACGCGGTGCCCGTGGTCGCAGTGATGCGGTAGGCGCTCGCCGGCTCAATAGCGAGCAGGGCGCCGTAAACCGCCTGCACTTCCTCCGCCGAGTCCCCGTCATCCGCGTAGACCCAGACGACCGTACCGTCCTCCGGGGCGGTGACTTCCGTAATTACCATGGAGAACAACACGTCCCCGGCGCTCACCTCATCCCCGGCGGCCGCGTCAAAAGGCTGAAGGGTCCCGCTGCAGGGCGCGGTCAGATATTCGTACTTCACCGCGGCGACCTGCCCATTCGCGATATTGTACCCGCTCAGGTCCTCATCCGCGAGGGCAGCTCCGAACAGCAGGCACAGCACACACAGCAAACTCACCAAACGCTTCATTTTCCTCATCCTTTCTTATTCCACACTCTTGAGGGCTTCCACCATGTCGATGGATCGGACCTTCCGCGTGAGGAAGGCGCCGATCAGGGTGGCAAACAGGTAACTGACCAGGGAGGACAGCGCCACCGTGGGCCAGGTGACATACATGACAAAGACCATGGACTCAAACTCGCACATCTTCAGAATGATTTTGATCAGCAGGATTCCCGGAAGAATACCGGCCAGCACACCGATGATCGCGGTGACATTGTTTTCCCGCATCATCAGGCGGCGAATCTCCTTCTGATGATATCCGAGAACCTTCAGGGTCGCGTAATCCCGCGTGCGCTCCGTGAAGTTCAGCAGACCCATGTTATAGCAGATCACGAACGCCAGCCCCAGCGCCACGCCGCTGAGCACGCTGAACGCCATCGACGCGGAATCCAGAATGCGCAGGGTCTGTTTCTGCTGGGAGGCGGGATGCTTGACCGAGGTCACCTCGTCCATCGCGTCCACCTGCGTTTCCCCGAGCGCCGTGAGATTCTTCACCAGGATCGCCGTCGGCGTGAAATCCCCCTTGTGCAGGCGGTTCCACGCAGCCTCCCCCATGTACGCGTTCAGGCCGAGATTGATATTCGCGATCTCGGCGACAAAAGTTTCAATCTCGTCCGTGTCCCCGGCGATGGTGAAGGTGATTTTGTCCCCGGCGGAAACATTCATCATCTCCGCCATCTTGACCGTCAGCACCAGCCCGTCCTCCGGCAGATCCATCACCGTATGATCTTCCCCGAGGCGAATCAGGGTCAGATCCTCCGGGAACACAGTGATGAGGGCGCTTCGCTTATTCGCGGAGCTTTCCATCGTCACCGCGACATCCATCACGGTGTCCACGGTTTCGGCGTCAATGCGCGCGCGATACCCCGCTTCCGTACCCTCCGTGCCGGACTCCAGCTCCAGATAAGTGTCATACGCGAGGGTGCCGGAGAAATAATCCTCCACGAAGTGCGGCAGGGACTCCTGCAGCCCGAAGGAGCAGATGATCAGCATATTGCAGAACAGGAGACCGATCACGCTCATGAAGGTGCGCCCCTTGTTCCGGAAAATATTCCGGGCAACCATCTTGGTGTTAAAGGAGAAGCGGTTCCACAGCGGCGTGATGCGCTCGAGGAAAATCCGCGCGCCGCTCTTCGGGGGCTTCGGGCGGAGCAGCTCCGCCGTGGTCTCCTTCAGCTTCCGGTTCACATGCCGGTAGCAGATGAACAGGCTGACCACGACCTCCAGCGCTGACATGAACCAGGAGATCGGCGAGATCGGCGCCATGAGCACCTCCGGCACGCGGACATTTGTCGCCACCATGCGCCAGATAATCTGCGGCAGGGTGAACTGCGCGAGCACCAGCCCGACCGCCGACCCCGTGAGGGACGGCACGAGCGCGTAGCTCAGATAATGCCGGCGGATCTGCCGGTCCGTATATCCCAGCGCCTTGAGCGTGCCCATCTGCGTGCGCTGCGTGTCCACCATGCGGCTGATCGTCGTCACCACGACGAGAATCGCCACGAAATACGCCAGCACCGGGAAAAGATAACTCATATTCCGGAACAGCCTCGGATACTCCCGGGCGGACACCGTAGCGGAATGCGTTTTCTGCGTAATCACGAACGCGCCGGGCACGGCATCCTCAATCGCTTCCCGCGCAGCATCCCCGTCCGCGCCGTCCTGAAGGTCAATCACGGCCTCCGTAAAGGGATAGGCGGGCAACGCCTCCGCGGACAGAAGCACAAAACCGTAGGTGGCGGGATCCGGGGACATGTCCTTCACCGTAAGCAGATACTCCGGCGACAGGACCAGCGCCCGGACAATGAAGGTGTACCGGACATCGTTCACTTCCAGGGTCAGGGTGTCTCCGACCTCCAGCCCCTGGGCCGAGGCGAACTGCTCCTCCACCATGCACCCGCGGGTGTCGCTGGGGGACAGCATCTCACCTTCCCGGATCACCGGGGTGTTGATCGTCATCTTCCCCTGCACGGCATGCACCGCGGCGGTCACCTTGCCGTCCAGATCCGGGCAATCCGCCTCCAGAGTGATGCGCGCCTGCAGGTCGGAAACGCCCCGGACATTCCGCATGCGGGAGATGTCCTGCTTGGAGAAGGACGACCCCTGCACCCAGAAGTCCGCGAGATTCTGATCCTCAATATAGCTTTCAATCGTCACATCCTGCATGCGCCACGCGGCGTCCAGCCCCGTGAAGACCCAGGTGCCGAGGGCGCACAGCAGGAACATGGCCAGAAACTGCATAAAGCTTCCGCCCATGTCCCGAAACAATTTTTTGCGCAGCACCCCGCGGGTGCCCGCATTCGTACGCGCCTTCACCATTTGATCTCTTCCACTTTCGCAGGATGTTTGTTGATTTTCACTTTCTGCACCTGCCCGCTGCGCAGGCGGATGACCCGGTTGCCCAGCTGAGCGATGTTCGCGTTATGCGTGATGATGACCACGGTCGTGTTGTATTCCTCACAGAGGCGGACCAGCAGGCCCAGAATCTGCTCGCCGGTCGCGCTGTCGAGCGCGCCGGTCGGCTCGTCACACAGGAGCAGGGCCGGATTTTTGCACAGCGCCCGGGCGATGGACACCCGCTGCTGCTCGCCGCCGGACAACTGGGCCGGGAAATTGTTCATCCGGTCCCTGAGGCCCACCTGCTCCAGCACCTCCCGCGGGTCCAGCGCGTTCGGGCAGACCTGACGCGCGAGCTCCACATTTTCCAGCGCGGTCAGGCTGGGCATAAGGTTATAGAACTGGAACACGAAACCGACATCCAGCCGGCGGTACTCCGTGCGCTCCCTGCCGTTCAGGGCGGTGATATCCTTCCCGTCCACATAGATTTTGCCGCTCGTAACATGATCCATGCCGCCGAGCAGATTCAGCACCGTGGTTTTGCCGGCGCCGCTCGGCCCCAGCACCACACAGAGCTCGCCCTTTTCAATGCCAAAGGAAACATGGTCCGCCGCGTGCACGACGGTGTCGCCGGCGGAATAATCCCGGCAGACATCCTCAAAGGAGATATAACTCATTGGTCCTCCTTTCCCGCCCCGATGACCCAGAAACCGCCGGAGCGATCCAGCTTTTCCACGGACGAAAAGATCGTCTGAAGATATTTCATACAGCTTTCGGCGCCCTGCTGTTTCCGGATGACCAGAAACAGCATGCCGCCGGGGTTCAGGTGATCCGCCGCCTCCGCAAACATGCGGTAGATAACCTGCTTGCCCGCGCGGATCGGCGGATTCGTGATCACGGCATCAAACATTTTCCCGCCCAGAGCGGAAAAGCCGTCGCTTTCCAGGCAGGTGACCTTCGCGCCGTTTTTCTCCGCGTTCTTCCGGCTCCAGTCCAGCGCGCGCAGATTGACATCCGTCATCGTGACCTTCGCCTCCGGCCGGGTCACCGCGACGCTCACGCCAATCGCACCCCAGCCGCAGCCCATGTCCAGCACCTCGCCGGACAGATTTTCCGGCAGGGCCTCCAGCAACAGCCGCGTGCCGGTGTCCAGCTCCCCGCGGGAGAAGACCCCCGCGTCCGTCGTAAACACGAGATCATGCCCGCGGAAGGAAAACCGGCATTCCTCCGGGCGGGACTCGCTGCCCGGCTCCCGCGTATAATACTGATCGTTCACGATTCCGTCTCCTTTTCCATGCCCGCGGCGATTTTCAGCGCGCGCAGTTCCTCTTCTGTCAGCTCGCGCCAGTCTCCGGGCGCCATGCCCGCGTCCAATGTCAGGGGGCCGAACGCCCCGCGGTGCAATTTTTTTACCTCATGCCCCAGGGCGGAAAACATTCTTTTCACCTGATGGAATTTCCCCTCCCGGAGCACGAGGCGCGCCTCACTCTCCGCCGCGCCTGCGCGCAGGATTTCCATCTCCGCCGGCTGTGCTTTGAACTCGCCGAGGTCAATCCCTTCGGCAAAGGCGCGGACATCCCGGTCCGTCAGTTTCCCCTCCACGGACGCGAAATATACCTTGTCCACATGCCGCCCCGGGGACAGCAGGCGGTGATTCAGCTCCCCGTCACAGGTAAAGAGCAAAATCCCGGTCGTATCCTTGTCCAGCCGCCCGACCGGCATGCACCCGATGCTCCCGTACACCGGGGGCAGAAGATCCATGACCGTGGGCTGTTTTTTATCCCGCGCGGCTGTCAGGATTCCGGCGGGCTTGTACAGCACCACATGGCGCATGAGACGCCCGTCGATTTCCTCCCCGCGCACGGTAAGCGTGTCCGTTTCCGTATCCACGCCCGCCCCGGCGTCCGCGCAGACCTGCCCGGACACCTTTACCGCGCCCGCGCGAATCAGATTTTTCGCCTCCGAGCGGCTGGCCACGCCGAGCGCGCTCAACCACCTGTCCAGCCGGCAGATCACGCCTGCTCCTTCTGAATCCCGTCCACCATCGCCGCCGGGATCAGGGACCGGAGCGGCAGGAAGGGCAGTGTCAGCACGGCGCCGGCGATCAGGATATACTCACTGGTCTTCGTGTCCGGCAGACTGGCGGTGCCCATCAGGATACCGGTCAGATCGCTGACCACGGGCAGATACCGCGCGAGCAGAATGCCAATCGCGATCAGGAGGGGCAGGATGGTCACGAGGCTGCAAAGCCAGGAGAGCAGCACCTTTCCGTGATGTCCATTCACCAGATCCTTGTCCCCCTGCATGTACGCGTGCCGCGCGCCGGAGTGGAACGCGCACCCGAACACCAGCAGAAGAATCGCCGCCACGACGATCCCGATCAGGATTTTCACGCCAGTCATGAGATCTCCGCCGCCGATGTCAAACCGGATGACCTTCATCACGGTCAGGGCATCCACCTCGCCGGAATACTGCTCCATCGCGTAGCAAATAATGGCGATCAGCGGCGTGCTCCATAAAAGCAGGAAGAACAGGCGTTTGAGCGCGCAAACCAGTTCCCCGCCATAGTTATCCGTGGAAATCATCCTCGTCGTCGCGAGGCTTCCGCCGTTCAGGGCGTCCCGCATGGCGCCGGCGGCATTCAGGCGCGCCGGGAACATGATCAGCACCCACAGCACGGGGCAAATAAGCGCCCACTTTTCCATCCCGTTTTCAAAGAGGAAGAGGGCGGGGGCCAGGCAAATCAGGAACAAACAGAGCTCCACGAGGAAAAAGATCGTCGTTTTGCCAAAGGACGCGGACCAGGTCTTCACGGCCCGGCTCATGGCAGTGGAAATTTTCATGCAAGTCCTCCTTCGCGCGCCTCCAGCGCGCCGAGTTTTTTCCGGGCGACAATCAGATAGCACAGCATATGAATCGCGAAGGTCACCGCCCAGGAGATCGGATACGAAATATACAGGATATACAGCGTCGGGTTCGCGGCGAACACCGTCAGAATCCACACGATGCGGAGCAGGCACGCGCCGGTCAGGGAGACGATCATCGGCATGACCGAGTACCCGATGCCGCGCAGTTGCCCGACCATGACATCCATCAGCCCGCAGAGGAAATATGTCGGCATGATGATGTCCATACGGGTCCAGCCGTAACGGATGACCTCCGGGTCCGAATTGTAGAGGCCCATGAGCTGAGAGCCGAAGGCCCGGGCGGTCAGGCCGAGCGAAAGCCCGATCACAGTGACGATTCCAAGGCAGCACCACAACACGCGCTTCACGCGGTCCACCTTCCCGGCGCCGTAATTCTGGCTGGCAAAGGTCATGGCCGCCTGATACTGCGAGTTCATGGCGGTATACACAAAGCCCTCAATATTGCTCGCGACGCCGTTCCCGGCGACCACGAGGCTGCCGAAGGAGTTGACCGAGGACTGAATCAGCACATTGGACACGGAGAACAGGCTGCCCTGCAGCCCCGCCGGCAGACCCACGCGGACGATTTCCTTCGCGCTTTTTCCGTCAACGCGGCATTCCTTCAGGCTCAGATGCACCGGCCCCTGTGTACGCAGGAGGCACATCACCACCAGCACCATGCTGACCACCTGGCTGATGACCGTGGCAATTGCCACGCCCGCAACATCCAGATGGAACACGATGACCAACACAAGATTGAGCACGATGTTCACCACGCCCGCGATGGTCAGGTAGTACAGCGGGCGCTTCGTGTCGCCCACCGCGCGCAGGGTCGCCGCGCCGAAGTTATACAGCATCGTCGCGGGCATGCCCAGGAAGTAGATCTTCACATACAGCGTCGCGCCGTCGATCACATCGTCCGGGCTGTCCATGAGCTCCAGCATCGGGCGGGCCATGAAGTAGCCGAAAATCCCGACGGCAATACCCATGAACAGGGCCAGAGTCATGGATGTATGCTCCGCCTTGCGCATGCGCACGATGTCCCCCGCGCCGTAACACTGCGCGATGACCACGCTGGCGCCGACGCTGAGCCCCATGAACACATTCACCAGCAGATTGATCAGCGACCCTGTCGAGGAGACCGCCGCCAGCGCTTCATGTCCGGCGTAATTGCCGACCACGATGACGTCCGCCGCGTTGAACAGAAGCTGGAGGATGCCCGTGAGCATCAGGGGAATCGAAAACTGAAGAATCTTGGGAATCAGCGCGCCGGTCGTCATATCCATCTCGAACCGGGCCGAACGCTTCCGCTGAAATAGCTGCTTCATTGAGAGACTGCCTTTCTGGTCAGGGTAATCAGGGTCACGGTCGGGGCGTTGTAGATCCGCCCCGGCTGATATTCATAATGCGGGTCCGACCCGAGACCCGGGCTGATATACTGCGGAATGCCGGCAGGATAGCTCATGCCGACCACGAGCTCATCATCCGGAAACCAGCCGAGCTCCGGCACGTAAATCGCGCCGCCGAGGGGCAGCCTCCACTGCCCGCCGTTATAATGCCCGGCGAGGATGATACCGGCATAGCGCATGGAAAAATAATCTTCCTTCGTGCCGTAGGACGCCATCTCCTGCACATAGTCCTCCGTGAGGGGCGTGTGCGTCAGGACGACCTGAATATCCTCCGGCTGAACGGTTTCCTTCGCCGTGCGGATCTCCTGCATGCGCTGAAGCTGATACTCCAGCACGCGCCGCTTCGCCGCGTCATCCGCGGTGAGCGCGGTCGCGCGGCGGTCCATTTCATCCAGGCGCTCCCTGTACATGCTTTCCATACCGTCCAGGTCCAGGGTGTACACTTCCTCCGGCACAAACCAGATGGTGCCGTCGCCCCGGGTTTCGGAAAGCGGCCGGTCAACGATGGTCACGCCGGCATTGATCAGGGTCTGCGCCCAATCCGCGTAGACGGAGAGGTTGCCGTGCGCCGTGTCGTCCAGAAAAGAGCCGTCCGTATCCCCGATGATATAGTACTTCGGGGTGTCCGCGGGCATGAGGTTGATGATGTCCAGCAGGGGCTCCACATCATTGTTTTCCCCGAGCATATCCCCGGTCATGATGACGCAGGAGTACCGCGTCGTGCCCAGCGCCGCGGAGATTGCCTGCTGCCGGTCGCCCAGCTCCGCGCCGTGCAGATCGCTCAGGTGAAGGATGGAATACTGCTCCAGATCCTCCGGCAGATTCAGAATCGTTTGCTTTACATTGGCCAGCACCACATGATTCGACACCACGAAATTGGTGACCACGAGCAGGAGAATCACAATCGGCACAAACACCAGAAGAACGCCGCGAACACGGTGACCGCCCTCGCGCCTGCGCTTGTCGGGCGCGAAGACATACTGATTCTTATACTTCCCCACTGCCGCGGCCTCCTTTCCGGATAATACTCCAACTTATATTATATGGAATTGCGGGGAAATCGCAAGTGAGACAGGACAGAAAAAAGCCTTCCATTTCTGGAAGGCTTTATTGGAATCCGGCAGCGACCTACTCTCCCGGGCCGTCTCCAGCCAAGTACCATCGGCACTGAAGG
>Ga0065709_1005978_pt1 | contig 29004 bp, 29 predicted proteins | sample Hoacrofraction14_2_FD_59096 | JGI IMG/M metagenome (GOLD analysis project Ga0065709, IMG submission 59096) | Hoatzin crop microbial communities from Cojedes, Venezuela, sample from fiber fraction 14 v1 | ecosystem: Host-associated > Birds > Digestive system > Esophagus > Crop | place: Venezuela...
GCTTTTTGGAACCGCCGTACACCGAGGAGATGGAGGAGCTCGGCGCTTCTGCTTGAGCAGATCAAGGCATTGTAAGCGCTTTTTGGAACCGCCGTACACCGAGGGGATGGAGGAGCTCGGCGCTTCTGCTTGAGCGGATCAAGGCGCTGTAAGCGCTTTTTGGAACCGCCGTACACCGAGGAGATGGAGGAGCTCGGCGCTTCCGCTTGAGCGGATCAAGGCGCCGTAAGCGCTTTTTGGAACCGCCGTACACCGAGGGGATGGAGGAGCTCTGCGCTTCTGCTTGAGCGGATCAAGGCGCTGTAAGCGCTTTTTGGAACCGCCGTACACCGAGGAGATGGAGGAGCCCGGCGCTTCTGCTTGAGCGGATCAAGGCGCCGTAAGTGATTTTTGGACCGGCACCGGAAGCGGAACCGCTGGGGTTCCATGAGCGCGCAGCTGCGCTTAGCTCCTGCGGCATACGGCCGGCGAAGGCCCTGAGCGGAACCATTCAGCAGGGCGCGGATGTCCGCTTTTACCAGTTGGTTTTATTGGCTCGCGGCGGCGCGATAGGCACATCGGCGGCGGATGCGAATCTCCGTTTTTACTGGGTGATTTTATTGGTCAAAGGACGCAGTATACTAAAAGGAGCGGTTGTCGGAGCGGCGCTTGCAGCGGCGGCGCCGCTTCTTTGCGCCTGCTCGAATGGCGCCGCCTCGCAGACCGTGCTCGTCACCCCAGCCCCGACCGAGGCTCCTGCCGTTGAGTCGGACGGGGAGCTTTCCTCGGGCGAATTATTCATTTCCTCGGACGGTTATTTTGAAAATGAAAACGGCGCCGACGCCGCTTCCCCCGGCTCTTCGGCGGGGAGCGCCTCTTACGGCAGCGAGGCCGCGGCCTCATCATTTTCCAATGAAGCTGCGGCAGAAGCGCAAGCGGACGGCCGGGGCGAGAAAAGCGCACCCGAAGGGGAAAATGGCGGCGCGGACGTCCCGCGGCCGACTGTGAGCCTCGTTTCGGGCGACGACATAAGCGGAGAAAAGAACTGCGTCTATTACTATGACACCTGCGGCGATGAACAGGCCGCGGCCGAGCTCTCAAAAGCGATGGCCGAGGAGGGGATAGAGAACTTCCGCGCCGCCAAGGCGGAAAGCCTCGCGCTTGCCGCGGAGGAAGCAAAGGAGCTCGGAACGGCGGTTTTCATAATCGACGGAAAGGACGCCGCGGAGGAGGACGTCGCCGCCATAAGGAGCGCGGGCATGATGGCCGTCGCGGCGGACGGCGGGGACTCCTTCAGGGATTCTGCGGACTGCCAGATCCTGACCGACCTTGCGGGCGGGATCGGCGGGCTCGCCAAAGGCGCCGCTGAGCGGTTCGGCGGGGCTCCGTACATCGCCCTCTACGAGGAAGGCAATTCGCTGCAGGCCGACCAGGCGCGCTTTTTCTCGGATTCATACGGCGGGCAGGAAGGAACGGCCGCGGCCTACAAGAAGGGAAAGCTCTTAGAAGCCCTGAAAGAAGCCGCAGGGGCAGAGTCGCTTTCGGAATTCAAGGAGATGCAAAGCGGCCAAAAGCCAGAGAAAGAGGTGGACGAAAAAGACGGAGCCGAGGTTATTGACAGACCCGCCTTTATAGTCTGCACGAGCCTTGACGCGGCCCTTGCGGTTGTCGAGGAAGAGCCGGAGCTTAAGGAACGCATCCTTTTGACGGACGCGGCCGGGTATTCTGTTGACAAAGTCTCAAAGGCCTGCGCGGCCGCCGTCGTGCGCGACGACGAGGATTTCGCCGAGAAGGCGGCGGTGCTTGCCGAGTCGGCGCTTCGGCAGGGCACGGCGGCCCTCATGAAGGTTCAGTACGCAAAGAGCACCGTCCTGAAATTTGAATAGGCGCGGGCGATTAAGCAGACTGGACCTGCACGTAAAGTCCCGAGCCTTGGCCAGCACAAGGCGGGCGGCGAAGCTTGGAAACTTGGCCGCATCGGCGGTTCATGGGAACGAAGCGGAGCCGCGTGTCGCAAGCGCGCGGACCGTGCAGAGCGGAGCGATGCAGATACAGCGGATATCCGTTTCAACAAAACGCGTAAAGCATGACAAAGGCAGCAAAGGAGGTTTGAAATGAAGCTTGCTGTGATAGGATTCGGGAACATGGCGCAGGCCATAGTCAGGGGGCTCATCGACAAGGGCGTGTGCGCCTGCAGCGACATAACGGCCTCCGACAAGTCGGAAAAGGCGATGTACGCGGCGAAGAACGACTTTATGGTCAACACGGCCGCGGACAACGCCTCGTGCATAAAGGGCGCGGACCTCATCCTCCTTTCGACCAAGCCAGTGCATTTTGCGTCGGTGGCGGAGGAAATCGCGGGGAAGGTGAGGAAGGACCAGACTGTGCTTTCGATAATGGCGGGCCAGAGCCTCGAAGTCCTCTCCGACGCGCTCGGAGAAGAGACCGCGATAGTCCGCGCGATGCCGAACATGCCCGCCCTCGTCGGCCAGGGCATTACCGGCTACTGTGAAAATGAAAATGTCACGGGCGAAGCCCTTGAGATGGCCGAAGCCGTGCTCTCCGGCTTCGGCGAGGCCGTCCACGTAAGCGAGGCCATGATGCCGGCGGTCACCTCCGTCGGGGGAAGCGCGCCCGCCTTCGTATTCATGTTCATAGAAGCGCTCGCCGACGGCGCGGTCGCCGAAGGCATGCCGCGGGCGCAGGCGATGAAGTTCGCCGCGAAGACTGTCATGGGAAGCGCGGCGGCGGTCATGGAGACCGGAAAGCACCCGGGAGAACTCAAGGACATGGTAAGCTCCCCCGCGGGAACCACGATCGAGGGCGTCGCCGTCCTCGAGGAGGGCGCCTTCCGCTCGACGGTCATCGAAGCGGTCCGCGCGGCCGCCGAGAAGTCCAGGGGGATGTGAAAATGGAAATTGAGAGGAAGTGGCTCTTAAAAGAGGTCCCGAAGGACCTGGAAGAGAGGGAGAGCTTTCCGATCGAGCAGTACTACATTTCGACGGATCCTGTTATCAGGGTGAGGAAACGCGGGGAAGAGCATTTTCTGACCGTGAAGGGAAGCGGGATGCTCGCGCACGAGGAAGTCGAGATGCGGATCAGCGGGGAGGCCTACGGGCGCCTCGCCGCGAAGGCCGACGGCTGCCCGATAATAAAGAGAAGGTACCTCATCCCGCTTGAGGACGGGAAAGTCATAGAACTCGACCATTTTCAAAGCCCGAACGAAGGGCTTTACCTGGCCGAGGTCGAATTCGGGAGCGTCGAAGAGGCGGAGGCCTTCAAGGCGCCCGAATGGTTCGGGCGCGACGTCACGATGGACAGCGCCTACCACAACAGCGTGATGGCCGCGAATGCTGCGGCAAAGGAGGGAAAATGAAGGTAACCGTGCTGCTTGCCGAAGGCTTTGAGGAAATAGAGGCTCTTACTGTAGTGGACCTTCTGCTCAGGGCGAAGATCGAGGCCGTGACCGCCGCAGTGGGCGGCAAAGTGCAGGTGACGGGCCGCTCTGGAATAACCGTTGCGGCCGACTGCCTCATCGAAGAGTGCGATTTTTCGGACGCCGCGATGATAGTGCTGCCGGGCGGGATGCCCGGCGTGACGAACCTCGCGGCGGACGCTTTGACGATGGAGAAGGTGAGGGAGTTCGCGCAAAGCGGCGACAGGTACGTCGCGGCCATCTGCGCGGGGCCGACTATCCTCGGCGACGCGGGGCTCCTTAAGGGGCATGAGGCGGTCTGCTATCCCGGGATGGAGGGGAGGCTCGCCGGCGCGTCGGTCCCCGAAGGCGCAAAGAGCGCGGTCAGCGGCAATATAATAACGAGCCGCGGCCTCGGGACCGCCATCGACTTCTCGCTCCGCATCATAGAAAAGCTTTCGGGGGCGGACGCCGCGCAAAAAGTCGCGGATGGTATAGTCTACGCGGGTTAAACGGTTGGTTTAAAGACCGCTTTTGAGGTTTGCATAGAAATTAAGGTGTGCTATAATCCGTGATTGCTGAAGAAAACGCAGCTTAAAGCACGCATCGGAAAAAGAATCAAAGGAACAGGAGATCAACATGGAATCGAACGGCGTAAAGGTAGAGATGCAGGAGCGCAAGATGGCTAAGCTTACCGTCGAAGTGCCGGCGGAGAAGTTCACCGAAGCTGTCAACAATGCTTATAAGAAGAACCGCGGCCGCTTCTCTATACCGGGCTTCAGGAAGGGCAAGGCGCCGCAGTCCCTCATCGAGAAAATGTACGGCGCCGGCGTATTTTACGAAGATGCCGTGAACGAATGCATCAACGACACCTATGCCGACGCGGCGAAGGAGAGCGGGCTTGAGATCATGTCCCGCCCGGTCTTCGACCTCGACCAGTGCGAGAAGGGCAAGGAGCTCATCTACACGGCCGTCGTGGCCACCCGCCCGGACGTAAAGCTCGGCGAGTACAAGGGCATCGAGGTGAAGAAGGTCGACGCCGCCGTCGAGGACAAGGACGTCGACGAGGAGCTCGTCAGCATCCAGAAGCAGAACGCGCGCTCGGTTGAAATCACCGACCGCCCGGTGGCCGACGGCGACACGGTCAACCTCGACTACGCGGGGACCGTGGACGGAGTCGCCTTCGACGGCGGCACGGCCGAGGGACAGACGCTCAAGATCGGCTCCGGCACCTTCATCCCGGGCTTTGAGGAACAGCTCATAGGCGTCGAAATCGGCGGCGAGAAGGACGTCGAGGTGACGTTCCCCGAGGAGTACCACGCAGAAGACCTCGCCGGCAAGGCGGCCGTGTTCCACTGCCGCATAAACTCGATCCGCGCGGACGAGCTCCCCGAGCTCGACGACGATTTCGCGGCGGATCACTCCGACTTCGAGACCCTCGCGGAGATGAAGGAAGACATCAGGAAGAAGCTCGCCGAGACTAAGGCGGAAGCCGCGAAGACCGAGAAGGAGAATGAAGCAGTCGACAAGCTCATTGAAGCTTCAGAGATAGACGTCGTCGATGCGATCATCGACACCCAGGCGGACGACATGGTCGAGGAATACGCCCAGCAGCTCTCCTCCCAGGGCATCCCGATGGACATGTACCTTAAGTACACGGGGATGACCGAGGAGCAGCTTCGCTCGATGATGCGCCCGCAGGCTGAAAAGCGCGTGCGCACGCGCCTCGTCCTCGAGGAAGTCGCCAAAGCAGAGGGAATCGAGGTATCCGAGGAGCGCTTCAACGAGGAAGTCGAGAAAATGGCCGGTCAGTACAAGATCGACAAGGAAAAGATGTTAGAGTGGATGGACGACGACGCGAAGGAGCGCATGAAGAAGGACATAGCGGTCCAGGACGCGGTCACGCTCATCTGCGACAGTGCAAAGGAGGCTGAAGATTGAAGAATTACGTGATTCCTTACGTCATCGAACAGACCCCGCAGGGCGAACGCAGCTACGACATCTACTCCAGGCTTCTGAAGGAGAGGATCATCTTCCTCGGAGACGAGGTGACTGACGCGTCGGCGAACTCGATCGTGGCGCAGCTGCTCTTCCTCGAGGCCGAAGATCCGAAGAAGGACATCATGCTCTACATCAACAGCCCGGGCGGTTCGGTAACCGCGGGCTGGGCCATCTACGATACGATGCAGTACATCAAGTGCGACGTGTCGACCATCTGCGTCGGCATGGCGGCAAGCATGGGAGCGTTCCTGCTCGCGGGCGGCGCGAAGGGAAAGCGCCAGGCTCTCCCGAACGCCGAGATAATGATCCACCAGCCGATGGGCGGGACGCGCGGACAGGCCTCGGACATCCAGATCGAGGCGGAGCACATCCTCCGCATCAAGAAAAAGATGAACGAGTTCCTCGCCGCCAACACCGGCAGGCCGGTTGAGGAGATAACCCGCGACACCGACCGCGACAATTGGATGAGCGCGGAAGAGGCGGTCGCCTACGGGCTCATCGACAGCGTGGTCACGAACCGCGGCTGATAGAGAACTAAGCGTAAGGACCCTGGCCTCAGGGTCCTTACGTTGGTATATGCGGGAAAGGGCTTCGACGGCCGCCGTGATAAAACGAGCGGGCATAAGGATCCCAAGCGGCGCGCTTTCCCGCGGGACCGTGCGGTGACGTTTTTCCAAGGGCGGCCGCGCGCGGCGGTGCCCAAGGCATTTCATTTTGATAAATTATGCGGAGCGCCCTTTAGGCAGCCCCACGGAGAAGAAAATGGCAGACACTAAGAAGGTCATCAAATGCAGCTTCTGCGGCAGGACCGAGTTCGAGGCGGGAAGGATGATTACCGGCGGCCTCAGGAACAATGTCCACATCTGCGACAGCTGCGTAGGGATATGCGTTGAAATACTCGGCGGAATGCCGTCGGCTAAGAAAAATACAAAGCAGAAGGACGTCGACATCAAGACGCCCGCCGAAATAAAGCAGGTGCTCGACGACTATGTCATCGGCCAGGACGAGGCGAAGCGCGTCCTGTCGGTCGCCGTCTACAACCACTACAAGCGCCTCTTCACGAAGAGCAGCTCGGGCGTCGAGCTCCAGAAGTCGAACGTCATGCTGCTCGGCCCTACGGGCAGCGGCAAGACGCTCCTTGCGCAGACGCTCGCCCGCATCCTCGACGTGCCCTTCGCCATCGCGGACGCGACGACGCTTACCGAGGCCGGCTACGTCGGCGAGGACGTCGAGAACATCCTGCTGCGCCTCATACAGGCGGCCGACTTTGACATCGAAAGGGCGCAGAACGGAATCATTTACATCGACGAGATCGACAAGATCGGGCGCAAGTCCGAGAACGCCTCCATCACCCGCGACGTGTCGGGAGAGGGCGTCCAGCAGGCTCTTTTGAAAATAATCGAGGGAACGGTCGCTTCGGTCCCGCCCCACGGCGGAAGGAAGCACCCGCAGGCGGAGAACATCCAGATCGACACGACGAACATCCTCTTCATCTGCGGAGGAGCCTTCGTCGGCATGGACAAGGTCATCGCGCGGCGCGTCGAGAACAAGTCGATCGGCTTCGGCGCTGAGATCAAGCACGACGAGGAGGCCGAGGAAAAGAAGCTCATGAGCGAGATCATGCCCGAGGACTTCGTGAAGTTCGGGCTCATCCCCGAGCTCGTGGGCAGGATACCGATCATCACCGCCCTCGACGACCTCGACGAGGAAGCTCTCGTCAGAATCATCAAGGAGCCGAAGAACTCCCTGCTGCGCCAGTACACCGAGCTCTTCGCCATGGACGGCGTGAAGCTCACGGTCGATGAAGAGGCGGTCAGGGCGATCGCGCGGGAGACCATGGCCAGGAAGACCGGCGCGCGCGGCCTCAGGGCGATTATGGAAAAGCTGCTCATGAAGCCGATGTTCGAGATTCCTTCCGAGCCGAAGGTCAGGGAACTCATCGTCACCGCCGACAACGTGGTGAACGGGACGGATCCCGAGAGGGTCAAAATCGGCGCCGCCAATAAGCAGGCGAAGAAGCAGAAGGCGGAGCCCGAGGAGGCTTAAAGGAAACGCCGGAGGCGGTCATTTTCTAAATAAGGCGATGGAGCGCGGGAATGTACAAGATCAGGGAAGCGGTGCTTGAAACCGTCATCGGGACGAGGAGCGAGGTCCCCCAGAATGGAATAATGGAGGTGGCGTTCGCGGGGAAGTCGAACGTCGGCAAGAGCTCGCTCATCAACACCCTCCTGATGAGGAAGTCGCTCGCGAGGACCTCCGCGCAGCCGGGCAAGACCCGGACGATAAATTATTATCACGTAAATAAAGGCACGAAGGACGAGGAGGCTTTCCTCGAAAGCCCCTTCGCGCCCGACTGCCTGCTCGTCGACCTTCCGGGCTACGGCTACACCAACGCGGCCGAGGAGGTCAGGATGACCTGGGGGAAGATGGTGGAGAGGTACCTCCACGCTTCGAAGAGCCTTTCCGCGGTATTTTTGCTGGTGGACATCCGCCACGCGCCGTCGGCGAACGACAGGCTGATGTACGACTGGATGCGCGCGCAGGGCATGGCTCCGCTCGTCATCGCGACGAAGAAGGACAAGCTGAAGCGGTCGCAGGTTCCAAAGGCCCTTAAGGTCATAAGGGAAACGCTCGGCACGCCCAAGGGCACCGAGGTCATAGCATTTTCAGCGCAGACGAAGGAAGGAGCCGACGAGGTCTGGAAAATAATCGCGGACTTAAAGCGCGGCGGGCTTTTGGACACGGGAGTGGAAAATGGAGATAATTAAGGCCCGTGCCCTGAAGCACTTCTTCAAAAGGTACGACGAGGACGGCGACAGCGAGACGGTGTTCACCGCCCTCGACGGCGTCGATATCACGATAGAGGCGGGCGAGTGGATCGCGATAGTGGGCAGGAACGGCTCAGGAAAATCGACCCTCGCGCGCCATTTGAACGCGCTCCTTCTGCCCGACGAAGGGACGGTGGAGGTGGCGGGGCTGAACACCCTTGAGGAAAGGGAGCTCTGGAAGGTCCGCCAGAAGGCGGGCATGGTCTTCCAGAACGCCGACAACCAGATAGTTTCATCTATCGTCGAGGACGACGTGGCCTTCGGCCCTGAGAACCTCGGCGTCGAGTCCGCGGAGATCGAAAGGCGCGTGGCGGAATGCCTCGGCAAGGTCGGGATGTACGCCTACAGGTCGAAGTCGCCGAACCGCCTTTCGGGCGGGCAGAAGCAGAGGGTCGCCATAGCGGGAGTCGCCGCCATGCAGCCCTCCTGCATGATCCTCGACGAGTCGACCGCCATGCTCGACCCCAAAGGCCGCAGCGAGGTGCTTGCGGCCGTGCGCGAGCTCAATGAAAATGAGGGCATCACGGTCATCTGGATCACCCACTATATGGATGAGACGCTTTCCGCCGACCGCATCTACGTGATGGACAAGGGAAGGGTCGAGAGGGCGGGCACGCCGAAGGAGATTTTCTCGGACCCCGAATTTTTGAAGGCGAAGCGCCTGGAGCTCCCGCCGATAGCGGAGCTCGCCGCTTCGCTTAAGGAGCGCGGGCTTGAAATTCCCGCAGGAATAGTGAGCGGTGAAGAGCTTGCCGCGGCGCTTAAAAAGCTGGGCATGGACGGAACGCTCCTTGAAAAGGCGGCCGAAGGGCAAAGCGGGTCCAAGGCAGAAGATAAGGCCGAGGGAACCTTGACCGCACAGGCGGCGGAAAGCGCCGCATCCTCGGCCGAAGCGCGGGCAAAGGTCCAAGGCGCACAAGATGGCGGGGCGGCGGGCGATGCCGCGTCCCATCCCGAAGCGCGGGCAAAGTCTGCCGAGGACGAAGGCGCGGAGAGGGTAAGCCATTCCGCGGAAGGCGGAACCGGCACTGAAAGTCGGAAAGGGCGGCTTGAAAGCGCAAGGCCGCAGCTCGCCTTCGAGGACGTTTCATTTTCATACAGCGTTGGAACGGCATACGAGACAAAGGTCTTGAGCCATGTCGATTTGAAAATAATGCCGGGCGAGTTCTGCGCAATTATCGGGCACACCGGCAGCGGCAAGTCCACCCTCATCCAGCACATGAACGCCCTCTTAAAGCCCCAGGAGGGGCGCGTCCTCTTCATGGGAGAGGACGTCTGGGAGAAGGGCTTTGACCGCCGCGCCTTAAGGACGCGCTGCGGCATGGTATTCCAGTACCCCGAGAGCCAGCTCTTCGAGACGGACGTCCTTACGGACTGCGCCTTCGGCCCGAAGAACAAGGGGCTTTCCGACGCGGAGGCCAGGGAGAAGGCGAAGAAGGCCCTCGCCGAGGCGGGAGTCTCCGAGGAGCTTTTCGGCGCCTCGCCCTTCGAGCTTTCGGGCGGGCAGAAGAGGTCGGTCGCGATCGCGGGGATACTTGCCATGGAACCAGAAGTGCTCATACTCGACGAGCCGACGGCGGGCCTTGACCCCGCGGCTAAGGACGACCTCCTTGCGAACATCAAGAGGCTCAATGAAGAAAATGGAACGACCATAGTCCTGATCTCTCACAGCATGGACGACGTCGGCGAGTACGCCGGGCGCGTGATCGCCATGAGCGAGGGGCAGGTGGCCTTCGACGGGACTCCGAGGGAAGTATTTTCAAAAAAAGAGGAGCTCTCGAAGCTCGGGCTCGGAGTGCCGCAGGTGACGGACTTCATGGCGGAGCTTGCCGGAGGAGCCTCAAGCGGAGAGTGCGCCGCGGTGAAGATCGATGAAGCCGCGGACATCATAGCGCGGGCGGCCGCGCTTGCGAAGGGAGGGGCTAAATGAGCGACAGCATCCTCCTTGGGCAGTACTACCCGGGCGACTCGGCTCTGCACCGCCTCGACCCTCGGACTAAGTTCATCGGCACGATGGTATACCTGATCTGCATCTTCATGGTCGGGGGAGTGCCGGGATATTTGCTGATAACCGCGGCCCTGGCGGCCCTTATCGCCATTTCGAAGGTGCCGGTAAAACTGGTGCTGGGCGGCCTTAAGCCTATCATTTTCATACTCATAATAACCGCGGCCTTCAACCTCTTCCTGGTGCCGGGCGAGAGGCTATGGCAGTGGTGGATCTTCTCGATAAGCCGCGAGGGCATACTGCAGGCGGTGAGGATGAGCCTTAGGCTGGTGTACCTCGTCCTCGGCTCTTCGATGATGACGCTCACCACGACGCCTCTGCAGCTCACCGCCGCGATGGAGCGCATCTTCAGGCCGCTTGCGGCGCTTAAAGTGCCGGTCCACGAGGTCGCGATGATGATGTCGATCGCGCTGCGCTTCATACCGATCCTCTTGGAGGAGACCGACAAGACCAAGAAGGCGCAGATGGCCCGCGGCGCGGATTTTGAGGGCGGCGGCCTTATCAGGAAAATAAAAAGCCTGATACCGCTGCTCGTGCCGCTTTTCGTGTCCGCCTTCCAGAGGGCGGGCGACTTGGCCCTCGCCATGGAGGCGCGGTGCTACCACGGAGGCAGGGGAAGGACGCAGAGGAAGCCCTTGAAGTACGGCAAAAACGACGCGGCGGCCTTCGTCATAATCGCGGCCTTTGCCGCGGCCTGCGTGCTCTGCCTCGTCAAAGGATGGTGAAATGAGGATAAAGCTTACTGTGGCCTACGACGGGACGGCCTACGTCGGATACCAGAGCCAGTCGAACGGCCCTGCGGTGCAGGACGCGCTTGAGAAGGCTATATTCGAGGTGTACGGGCAGCGGATAAGGACGGCGGGCGCGAGCAGGACCGACTCGGGAGTGCACGCAAGGGGCAATGTCGCGGTCTTCGACGCCGACACGAGGATGGACGCGTCCAAGGCTTCCTATGCCTTGAATGCCCACCTTCCCGAGGACATAAGGATAGTCGAGTCAAAAGAAGTGCCCGCCTCTTTCCACCCCAGGTTCACCGATACGGTAAAGACCTACTCGTACACGATAATAAACCGCCGCTTCCCCGACCCGCTCACCCGCGCCTTCGAGCTCCACTGGCACTATCCGCTCGACGATGAGGCCATGGACGAGGCCGCGCAAATGCTCGTCGGCGAGCATGACTTCGCCTCGTTCGCGGCGGCGGGCTTTTCGTCGAACACCACCGTAAGGACGATATACGAAGCCTCCGTCAAAAGGGACGGCGACAGGATAAGGTTCACCGTCACCGGCAACGGCTTCCTCTACAACATGGTCAGGATAATCGCCGGGACTCTCATCGAAATCGGCAGCGGGAAGTACCCCCCTTCGCACATGCGGCAGGTGATCGAGGCCGCCGACAGGAAGGCGGCGGGCCCCACGGCTCCCGCAAAGGCGCTCGTCCTCGAGGAGATCAGGTATCCCAAGGGCGACGACCTGCTTTGAATTAAAAGCGGCGCGTAAAAATAATCATTTTCCGATTGACTTTTCCATCGGGCGCGTGTATTATCGTGCAGGTAAAGAAGAAGAGCGAGCCTCTCACCCCGCGGCAATTGGCTTCGGGCGTCGATAAAGGGAAGATTCGGCGGTGCCGGGTTCTTTTTATGCGGGCGGCTCTTCATGCCGCTTTTCTTTTTGTCCGAGCTTAAACCGGACGGGAGGGAGCGGGGACATGGCAAGTCCGTATCATTCAGGAGGGCAAGGCAATTAGCGACTTAATGATTAATGAGCAGATCAGGGACCGCGAGGTCAGACTGATCGGCGCCGACGGCGAACAGCTTGGTATCATGCCGCGGCACAAGGCGCAGGCGCTCGCCGACGAGGCGGGGCTCGATCTGGTGAAGATCGCGCCCACGGCACAGCCGCCGGTCTGCAAAATCATCGACTACGGCAAGTACAAGTACGATCAGGTGAGGAAGCAGAAGGAGGCGAGGAAGAAGCAGCGCGTCGCCGAGGTCAAGGAGGTGCGCATGTCGCCGAACATCGACACCAACGACCTCAACACGAAGGTCGCCGCTGCCCGAAAGTTCATCGAGAAGGGCGACAAGGTCAAGGTCAGCATCCGCTTCCGCGGAAGGGAGATGGCCCACACCCAGTCGAGCCGTCCGATGATGGACGATTTCGCGTCGAAGCTCTCCGACATCGCGGTAGTCGACAAGGCCCCGAAGATGGAAGGACGCTTCATGACCATGTTTCTGTCCGGCAAAAAGTGACGGGGCAGGCCCGTTCAGGAAGGAGAATCAACATGCCTAAGATGAAGACGAAGAAGGCCGCTGCAAAGCGCTTTCATGTTACCGGTTCCGGCAAGCTCAAGAGAATGAAGGCCTACAAGAGCCACATCCTCACGAAGAAGAGCACGAAGACTAAGCGCAATCTCCGCCAGCCGATTATGACTGACAAGACGAATGCGCAGGTCATGAAGAAGCTTCTGCCGTACGGCTGATGATAGGAGGTAGGAACAATGGCAAGAATCAAAGGTGGCCTTAACGCCAAGAAGAGACATAAGCGCGTACTCAAGCTCGCCAAGGGCTACTACGGCGCACGTTCCAAGCAGTACAGGATCGCCAAGCAGTCCGTCATGCGCGCCCTCGCGAGCAGCTATGTCGGACGCAAGCAGAGGAAGAGGGACTTCCGCAGGCTCTGGATCGCCCGAATCAACGCCGCTGCCCGCATGAACGGCCTTTCCTACAGCCGCTTCATGTACGGCCTCAAGCTCGCCGAGGTAGACCTCAACCGCAAGATGCTCGCCGAGATGGCGGTCAACGACGCCGAGGGCTTCGCTTCCCTCGCCGACCTTGCGAAGAGCAAGCTCAACTAATCCATCCGGATTTTCATTTTGAAAATGAAAGACTTACGCAGCCGCTTCAGTACGAAGCGGCTGTTTTTTCGCGTTAGCCCTGAGCAACGCCGCGGAATCATTGACGGGCCGGCGTGCTTGCATGGCGGGACCGGATGATGATTTCGTGGATGCGGCGGCGCATGACGTCCTGCGGACGTCAGTTTTGCGCCGACCGGAGCGGAGCGAAGACATGCCGCGAGCGAAGCCCGCGAAGCGCCCGGGGGGCATGTGGGGCGACAGTGGGAGAGGGAGCCGGCTATATTCGAATCGATGCCCGCCGTGCGCGGATGAATGGCCACGAAGGCCGCCTGAACGTGTATAATAGCTGAAGCGGAAGATTGGCGGCTGAGCCGGGGACCGGCAAAAACGCGGGTTTTCGCAGCTTAAAAAAGGCCGGACGGCCTGCATGCGGCCGGGGCAGGCTGCTAAAAATCGGAGAAGGCAATGGATCTTTTTACCTACGTTCAGAAAAAGAAGCTCGGCACGTCGGCGCCTCTTGCGGCCCGCATGCGCCCGGCGACGATCGACGAGGTCGTGGGGCAGGAGCACATAATCGGAGAGGGAAGGCTGCTCTACCGCGCGATCAAAGCGGACCGCCTCTCGTCGGTCATTTTCTACGGGCCGCCGGGCACGGGCAAGACGACGCTCGCGCAGGTGATCGCCAACACGACAGACGCGGACTTTAAGCAGCTCAACGCCACGACTTCGGGAAAGAAGGACATGGAGGCCGCCGTAGAAAAGGCAAAGGAGCAGCTCGGCGGCTACGGCCGCAGGACGATCCTCTTCATCGACGAAATCCACCGCTTCAACAAGGGGCAGCAGGACTTCCTCCTGCCCTTCGTGGAGGACGGCACGATAATCCTCATCGGGGCGACGACCGAGAATCCCTACTTCGAGGTGAACGCGGCCCTTTTGTCACGCTCGACCATATTCGAGCTGAACCCCCTGACGAAGGAGGACATAGAAAAGCTCCTCCGCCGCGCGCTCGCCGACAAGGCAAAGGGACTCGGCAATGAAAATATAAAGGCCGACGATGAAGCCCTCGCTTTTTTGGCCGACACGGCAAGCGGGGACGCCAGGACGGCCCTAAACGCGCTCGAACTCGCCGCCATGACGACGGACAAGGACGCGGACGGCTCGGTGCACATAGACCTTCAGACCGCCCAGGACTGCATCCAGAAGAGGGCGGTGCGCTACGACAAGGGCGGGGACGAGCACTACGATACCATTTCCGCCTTCATAAAGAGCATGCGCGGCTCAGACCCCGACGCCGCGGTCTACTACCTCGCGAAGATGCTCAGCGCGGGCGAGGACATAAAGTTCATAGCCAGGCGGATAATGATCTGCGCGGCGGAGGACGTCGGCATGGCGGACCCGAACGCCCTGTGCGTCGCCGTGGCCGCCTCGCAGGCGGTAGAGCGCGTGGGCCTTCCAGAGGCGAGGATACCGCTCGCTGAGGCCGCGGTGTACGTGGCGACGGCTCCGAAGTCGAACGCGGCGTACATGGCGGTGAACGCGGCCCTTGAGAACGTCAAGCAGGTAAGGACGAGCGTCCCCGGGCACCTCATGAACATCCACGCAAACGGCGTCGGGAGCGAAGAAAAGGCCGTGGGGTACAAGTACGCCCACGACTTCCCCGGCCACTATGTAAAGCAGCAGTACCTGCCGGACGAGATAAAGGACGAGCGGTTCTATTCGCCGACCGACAACGGCTACGAGCAGCAGGTGCGCGCCTATTTCGAAAAAATCGGGAAGGAGCTTCCGTGAGCGGAGGTTCCGAAAAAAATAGAGTCTTTTCGGAAGCGCGGTTTTTGCCGGGCAGCTGATGACTCACAGTGTGCCGCGGCCGATGACGTGCCCGTCGATTGCACAAGAGCGCTTTTGCCGGGCAGTTAAAAAGTCCCCTGTCCTTGGAGTTGCCGGGACGGGGGACTTTGTCGGCGTTTAGGGTTTTTGCGGTTTTGACGCGTTGAGGGGCGCCATTTTAAAAGCGACGGGAGAGAGGCCTTGACCGGCCCCGCGCCTTAAAGCAGGGACTTCATTATCCCCATGTAGATTTCCTGGCTCTTCTCGGGCCAGTTGGCGCAGGCCCTTTCGGCGTCCTCCTCGCTGGGGACGGAGAGGGTCAGCTTTATGAGCGTCTCGCTGCCCTCCTGGACCTCGCAGGTGACGGCGTAGCTCTTGCTGTCGACCTGGACGTAGTCAGCCCTGGTGCAGGACTCGGAGCGCATCTCGAAGGCGTTCTTTTTAATGTATTCGTCGATCTCCGTCTTGATTTCGTCGGAGAGCATATAGCTGAAGTACTCAAGCGTGTTCTCGCCCTGGAGCGTCGCCTGGTACTGCGAGACGTTCCTGATCCTCTCGCAGGTTATAAGGCCCGCCTCCAAAAGGTCGTTGATCGCTTCCTGGACATGGAAGTAGTCGGTGTATTCCTGCCCGACGATGAATTCGGTTATCTGAGCGTTCGAAAGCGGGAAAGTCACCTTCCTGAGCATATAGAGTATGACGAGTTTGTATACTGTCTTTGCGTCTGTCATTTTCATCACCTTTCTTAGAGCATCGTAAATGATAGCATCTTAAGATCGCATCCCGCAAGGCAAGCCGCGCCTTTACTTTGATGCGTTAAAATGTTACAATGCTAAAGCGCCTTTGGGACATGCGTAAAATTCAAGGAGTGGGAAATGAGCAAAAAGCAGGAAACAGAGAACATAGCGGCCTTCTACAGCGCAGTGCTGACCCTAGAAACCCCGGACGACTGCAGGAAGTTCTTCTCGGACGTGTGCACGCCGAACGAGCTGCGTTCGATCGCCCAGAGGTACGCCGTCGCCTCGATGCTTGAAAAAGGCGAGACTTACCTTGAGATAGCGGGCAAGACGGGTGCTTCGACGGCGACGATAAGCCGCGTGAACCGTTCGCTCGTGGACGGAAAAGGCGGCTACCAGATAGTCTGGAACCGCCAGGGAAAGGAAGAGGGCTGAGATCCAGCCCTCCTTTTTTTCGCTTTTCATTATTTTTTGTCGGTCTTTCTGCCGTCAGCTTTTTTGCCCTTGTCGGCGGCTTCGGCGGCCTTTTCCTCGGCGAGCTTTTTCTCCTGAAGGACGTCGATCAGCTTTTCGACGATGCGCTTCCTGAAGGAAATGCCGAAGCTCAAGGAGTGGATGAGCGCGAAGGCGGTGAGGACTTCGCGGTCGGCCTCGGGCGCGTCGGCGAAGGCATTTTCCGCGTTTTTGAAGGCATCGAGGATGTCCTTGGAGATCTCTTCCTTCCGAAGGTCCTCGGCCGCGTTCAAGCGGGTGTACACCTCCGAGAGGTCCGCGGGCGACTCTTCCCTCGAGCAGATTTCAAGGAGGGGGGAGAGCGCGGTCTTTATGTCGCCGATCGAGAGGAAATCCTTGAAGGAATAAAGGAGCAGCAGGAGCAGCATGTGCTCTTTGCTGTACTTTTTTTTGTCGGGCGGCGGCAAAAGGCCGTTCTTCGTGTAGTTGTTGATCATCGTCTTCGTGAGGATCTTGTCCGACTCGTAGCGCTTCGTGGCGTCGAGCTCGCGGCTCATGAAGGTCGTGACCTGGTCCATGTACAGGGCGATGTCGGGGATCGAAGAGACGGGCACGGAATGCGCGCTCTCGGCCGTCTCTTTTAGGATCTCTTCAAGGTCTTTTTTTATATCGGAATCCATTCATTCTCCTTGGGGCGCTTCGTTCTGGCTGATTTTCATGTGGAAAATGCAAAGTGCCTGCGATGCTGAATATGATAGCACATGGTTTCGGAAACTTCTATACAGTGCGGAGAGGCGAGGGCGGCGCTGTCCGCCTCTCCACGCCCGCGCCGCCCGAAACAGAAATTTTGTTCTAGTTGGCGTGGATTGGCTTCGCCGCCCTATGCTATACTCTAGGGACGAAAGGAAGAGCTGATGGATACAGAAAATTTGCTTAAAGGCTTAAATGACAGGCAGCGCGAAGCGGTGCTCGCGACTGAAGGCCCGGTGCTCATCCTCGCGGGGGCGGGCTCTGGAAAGACCCGCGTCCTCGTCCACAGGATAGCCTACCTGATAGGCGAAAAGGGCGTGGACCCCGGCAGCATACTCGCGATAACCTTCACCAACAAGGCGGCCGGCGAGATGCGCCAGAGGGTCGACGCCATGGTCGGAAGCGACGCCGGAAGGATCTGGGTCATGACCTTCCACGCCTTCTGCGTGCGCGTGCTCAGGCAGTTCGCCGACAGGATAGGGTACACGCGGTCGTTCACCATTTACGACACGGACGACCAGCTGGCGCTTATAAGGAGCATCTACAAGGAAAAGAACCTCTCCGACAAGATCGCCAAGCCCAAGTCCGTGCTCGGGACGATATCGCAGTGCAAGAACGAGCTGCTGCGGGCCGAGGACTACAAGGCCGATCCGCGGAACCCCTACCAGCAGCAGGCCGCGAAGGTGTTCGCACTTTACGAGCAGAAGCTCAAGGAAAATAACGCGATGGACTTCGACGACCTTATCGGCAACGCGGTGAGGCTTTTGGAAAGCGATGAAGATGCGCGGGGCATCCTGAACCGCCGCTTCAGGTACCTGATGGTGGACGAGTACCAGGACACGAACGGGGCGCAGTTCAAGCTCGTAAGCCTCCTGACGGAGGAGCACCGGAACCTCTGCGTGGTCGGCGACGACGACCAGAGCATTTACCGCTTCAGGGGCGCGGACATAAGGAACATCCTCGACTTCGAGAAGCGGTACAAGGACGCGGAGGTCATAAAGCTAGAGGAGAACTACCGCTCGACGCAGACCATCCTCGACGCGGCCAACTCCGTCATAAGCAACAACAAGGGGCGAAAGAGCAAGACCCTTTGGACCTCGAACGGCAAGGGCGGCCCTATCCGCTTCATCCGCTACCCGACCTCCTTCGACGAGGCCTCGGGGATAGTCCGCGACATAAAGGAGAGCGTCGCGGGCGGCAAGAGGCGGTATTCGGACCATGCCGTCCTCTACAGGACGAACGCGATGTCGCGCCTCATAGAGGAGAAAATGCTGCTCATGAACGTTCCATACAGGATCGTGGGCGGCGTGAACTTCTACTCCAGACGGGAAATAAAGGACGTGATGGCTTACTTAAAGCTGCTCGTCAACTCGGACGACGACCTCGCGGCGGCGAGGGTAATCAACGTCCCAAAGCGCGGCATCGGCGCGACCACGCTCCAAAAGGCCGCAGAGTACGCATCGGACGGAGGCTTGACGCTCTTTGACGCCTTCTGCGGGGCGGACAGGATCGAAACCCTTTCCAAGAAGGCGGCGGACAAGTGCAGGGGCTTCGCGGAGCTGATACTTAAGCTCCGTGAGGAGTCGAAGGCGCTGCCTGTAAGCGAGACTGTCGGAAAGGTGCTTGAGGAGACGGGGTACGTCGCGGAGCTCAAGCTTGAGGGCACGGACGAGTCGAAGGAGAGGATCGAGAACCTGCAGGAGGTCGTCTCGAAGGCGGTGCAGTACGAAGGCGAGGCCGAAGAGCCGAGCCTTGAGGGCTTTTTGGAGGAAGTGGCCCTCATAGCCGACATCGACACCGTCGACGAGGACGCCGACTGCGTTCTGCTTATGACGCTGCACGCGGCAAAGGGCCTGGAGTTCCCTGCCGTCCACATCGCGGGGATGGAGGAGAACCTCTTCCCGAGCGCCCATGCCGTGGGAGAGCTCGACGGGGGCGAGGCCGTGGAGGAGGAAAGGCGGCTGGCATACGTCGGGATCACGCGCGCGAAGGAGGAGCTGACGCTCACGTCGGCTAAGGAGCGCATGGTCAACGGCAACAGGATGCTCGGCCAGACTTCCCGCTTCGTCATGGAGATCCCGCGCGAACTGGTGGAAATGGCGGGCGACGAGCAGCCCAAGAGGGACCCGTTCGCGGGAAGCGGTGACGGGGGCTTTTACGGAGCCGCGTTCGGCCGGAGGTTTTCGGACGAGGCGTCCTTCGGTAAGCCGCCGAGGGCGTTCGGGCGTTCATCGTCCTACGTTTCGAGGAAGAATTCGAGGGAGGAAAAGGAGGTGTCTTCCCTCTATTCGGGAAAGGGCGCGGCGAAAAAGCCGGCGCCGGCAGCGGACGCCGCAGGCCTCGGCTACGCTGAAGGCGACAGGGTGCGCCACGTCAAGTTCGGCACCGGCACCGTCAAGGAGATAAGGGACGGCGGCCGCGACTTCGAGGTGACCGTCGACTTCGACGGCTGGGGCACGAAGAAGCTCTTCGCCGCGTTCGCGAAGCTCAAAAAGCTTTAACCGGCGGGGACTTAAGGCCTCCTCCGCCGCCGGCACGGTAAGTATCACGCAATCCCCCGCACCGGCGGGGGCTTAAGGCCGCCGAGGGCAAATGAGGCGCAGTCCGAAGGGAGCCCCGCAGCGGCGGGGCATTAAGCGCCACGCGTCCGCCAAAAGCTGCGTCGCGGTGGGCAACCCCGCACCAGCGGGGCATTAAGGCTCTCTTTTATGAGGCGGCGAATGCCCCAAGCGACCCCGGCAGGTCCGCCGGCACGCTTAATTCTGCAGGCTTAAAGCTCTCTTTTATAGAGCGGCGGCGAAAGAGGGCCGGTGGATCACAGGGCTGAGCCGGATGAAGAGGAGCGGAGAAGCAGTCAGGGTTTCGCGGGCATGAAGCGGCGCTGCGGGCCGGCGGCACGCGGTTGACCGCAAGTGAGGCGAACCTTGGGCAGCGGATGCGGATGCCCGCTTTACGGACTTTACATACATGCATGCATGCACGGGTTTTAACTGCATAGGGAGAGGAAGATGCGAGGGCTTTATTCATCCAAGACCAAGATAAGGCACCAGATTTTCACCGAGATCGCGAGGATGGCCTACGAGGGCGCTGACGTCTCCGAGCTCGACAGCCTTCCGTACAAGATCGTCCCGGGCGAAGTGGCGACGTACAGGAACAACATTTTCCTAGAAAGGGCCGTCGTAGGCGAGAGGCTGAGAGTGGCGCTTGGGATGTCCCTTCGGAGCGTGACCGAGCACGCCCCGATATCCAAGGGCGTGGAGGACAGCGTGATCGAGGAGAAATACTACGAGCCGCCTCTCATCAACATAATCAAGTTCGCCTGCAACGCCTGCCCCGAAAAGAGGGTCATCGTGACCGAGGGGTGCATGGGCTGCCTTGAGCACCCCTGCCGCGAGGTCTGCCCGAAGGGCGCGATAAGCATGGTCGACGGCAAGTCGGTCATCGACCAGGATAAATGCATAAAGTGCGGGCGGTGCATCGACGCCTGCCCCTACGACGCGATTATCAAGCAGGAACGTCCCTGCTCGAAGGCCTGCGGGATGAACGCCATCCACTCCGACGAGATGGGGCGCGCGGAGATCGACCAGGAAAAGTGCGTCTCCTGCGGCATGTGCCTCGTGAGCTGCCCCTTCAGCGCAATCGTGGACAAGGGGCAGATCTACCAGACCATCATGGCCTTGAAGTCGGAAACGCCGGTCTACGCGATCCTCGCCCCCGCGATCGCGGGGCAGTTCGGGCCGCAGCTGACGCCGGACAAGCTCCGCCCCGCGTTCCAGGCGCTCGGCTTTACCGACATAAGGGAGGTAGCGGTCGGCGCGGACCTCTGCACGATAGAAGAGGCCATGGACTTCATGGAGGAGGTGCCTGAGAAGCGCCCCTTCATGGGAACGAGCTGCTGCCCGTCGTGGTCGGTGATGGCGAAGAAGCTCTACCCCGAGTACGCGGAGTGCATCTCGATGGCTCTGACGCCGATGGTGCTCACCGCCAGGCTCATAAAGGAAAAGCATCCTGAGTGCAAGATCGTGTTCGTGGGGCCGTGCGCCTCGAAGAAGCTTGAGGCGAGCCGCAGGCACGTCAGGAGCTACGTGGACTTCGTACTGACCTTTGAGGAGGTCAGCGGGATGTTCGAGGCAAAGGGCGTGGATTTCGCGTCGCTGCCCGCGGGCGAGCCGCTCGGCCAGGCGAGCGCGGACGGAAGGGGCTTTGCCGCGGGCGGTGGAGTCGCCGCGGCGGTGGTCAAGGCCATAAAGCGCATGGACCCCGACAGGGAGGTCAAGGTACAGAGCGCGGCGGGCCTTGCGGAGTGCAAGAAGATGATGGCCCTCGCCAAGGCCGGCAAGTACGACGGCTACCTTCTGGAGGGCATGGCGTGCCCCGGAGGCTGCATAGCCGGAGCCGGCACGATACAGCCGATCGCGAAGTCCGAAGTCTCGCTCAAGAAAATGATGGGCGAAGCGGCCTTTGAGGAAAGCAGCGACACTAAGTACAAGCACAGGATCAAGAGGCTTGAGAACCTGTGAGCTTTTAAACGGGCCTTATGGAGCGAAGCTCTTAAAAACATCAAAGAGGATCCGCATTCAAAGAATTGCGCGCCTTCCCCCGCTGCTGCCTTAGGGCAGTGCGGGGGATTTTTTTGCTCAAGCGGAGGAGAAAGGCGTTTTTTTTTGCGCGTTTGCACGGGGAATTTTTTAGCTGCGCGGCCGGGCAAGGCGGCTGGCGGCTGAATGCCTGCACGGGCTGGCATTCAGGAACAAAGAGGGCGGGGACAAGGCGCGCCGCGGCTTTTCATTTGCACAAAATTGCGCATCAGGGTACTTGAACGGGCTTCGCCGCGTTGTTAAAATATGCGTAAGACAGCGTATTAAAAGAGCGCCTTTGTGTAGAAGTTGCACAAAAAAATAAATATATACGCCGCGGGAAGCGGCGGCAAGGGCGCGGGCACGAAGCTTAAGGAGGTGCGTTATGGCAGCAAGGATAGTACTGAACACGGTTTCTTATCACGGCAAGGGCGCGATAGCCGAAATCCCGGGGATCGCCCGGAGAGAGGGCTTTGAAAATGTATTCGTCTGCTCCGACCCCGACCTGGTGAAGTTCGGCGTGACGGGCAAGGTGACGGCCCTTCTCGACGAGGCGGGAATCAAGTACACGGTGTTCTCGGGAATCAAGCCGAACCCGACGATCGAGAACGTGAAGGAAGGCGTGGAGGCCTTCAAGGCGGCGGGAGCGGACTCGATAATCACCATCGGCGGCGGTTCTTCTATGGACACCGCGAAGGCGATCGGCATCATCATCAACAATCCTGAGTTCGCGGACGTAAGGTCGCTTGAGGGAGTCGCGCCGACGAAGAACCACGCGGTAAAGACGATAGCCGTCCCGACGACGGCGGGAACCGCCGCGGAGGTCACGATCAACTACGTCATCACCGACGTCGAGAAGGAGAGGAAGTTCGTCTGCGTCGACGAGCACGACATCCCCGCTTACGCCGTCGTAGACCCCGAGATGATGTACACGATGCCCAAGAGCCTGACGGCCGCGACCGGCATGGACGCGCTGACGCACGCCATTGAAGGGTATACGACGCGCGCCGCCTGGGAGCTGACGGACATGTTCCACCTTGAGGCGATCAGGCTCATCTCCAAGAACCTCAGGAAGGCCGTCGAGAACGACCCCGAGGGCAGGGAAGGGATGGCGCTTGCGCAGTACGTCGCGGGAATGGGCTTCTCGAACGTCGGCCTCGGAATCGACCATGCCATGGCGCACACGCTCTCGGCCCACTACGACACGCCGCACGGCGTGGCCTGCGCGATGCTCCTTCCGATATCGATGGAATTCAACAGGGAATATACGGGCGAGCGCCTGCGTGAAGTCGCCCGCGCCATGGGAGTCGAGGGCGTAGACCAGATGACCCATGACGAGTACAGGGACGCGGCGATCGAAGCCGTAAAGAAGCTCTCCGCCGACGTCGGAATCCCCGCCAAGAACGAGAGAATCCGCGAAGAGGACCTTGACCGCCTCGCTGATGACGCCCTCGCCGACGCCTGCTATCCCGGCAACCCGCGTGAAGCCACGAAAGAGCAGGTCATCGAGATGTTTAGGCTCTTAATGTGACACCAGGGTCATAGAGCATGGACGCCGCGTGCTTGCACGCGGGCGGACATGCTCTGATGACCCGCCAAACATGAGGAAGTAGCGCCCTGCGGCTTGCCGCAGGGCCGCGGATTTAAGAATGTTTGTAGGATTGCGGGAATCGCGGAGCGATGGAGCAATCCGTGGGGTCAGATAAAGCAGAGAGGGCTGACGCCGCGTGCTTGCACGCGGGCAATTTTAGAAAGGGAAAGGGGTGGTTCCGATGCCGACTCCGCATATTTCGGCCGAGAACGGCCAGTTCGCAAAGACGGTCCTGATGCCTGGAGACCCGCTTCGGGCGAAGTTCGTCGCCGAGAATTTCCTTGAGGACGCTAAGCTCGTGACTTCGGTAAGGAACGTCCTCGGGTACACCGGAAGGTACAAGGGCAAAGAAGTCTCCGTTATGGCGAGCGGGATGGGGATGCCGTCGATAGGCATCTATTCCTACGAGCTGTATAACTTTTACGGGGTAGAGGACATAATCCGCATCGGGAGCGCGGGCGCGATAGTGCCCGATTTAAAGCTCTTCGACGTCGTCCTCGCCGAGGCCGCCTTCAGCGAGTCCTCCTACGCCAAAGTCTTCTGCGGCGAGGAGGGCGACACGGCTTACCCTTCAGCGGAACTGAACCGCGAAATAATGGCGGCGGCCGGGCGCGCCGGCGTGGCCGTGAGCGAGAGGCCGATCTGCTCGGGGGACGTGTTCTACGACGCCCTCGGCAAGCCGCTTGAGTACTACGCGGCCAGGGGCTGCTGTAAGGAAATGGAATCGTTCGCGCTCTTTACGAACGCGAAGGTACTCGGGAAACGGGCGGCCTGCCTGCTGACGATTTCCGATTCGCTCGTCACGCGCGAGGAAACGACATCGCAGCAGAGGGAGAGCGCGTTTACCGACATGATGCGCGTCGCCCTTGAGGCGGTGAGGTAAGGCGTTCCGCCTGTTTATTTGGGGGACGGCAGGTGAAGCCTCCCGCGATTAATCGGGAAAGGGCCACTGGCGGAATCCGCGTCAGGCATATTTACAGGGCTTGGCGCTTGGCGGCTCTTGGAGCTTATTCGGATTCAAAGCCGCGTTCCGGCCGTCTGCGCGCTTGTCTTGGGCATGACCTCGTCACGGCATTGAAGCTTTGCCTGAAGCGCGGCAGCGTTTTTACGCGGACGGATTTTAAGTGCCCTGCATAAAAATTGAAGGCACGGGCACATGCAGCTTTGCGCGGAAAGCCGCGCACGACCTTCGCGGCGTGCATTATGCCGCGCAGACAAGGAGCAGATGATGATAGTCACGATATCGAGGCAGTTCGGAAGCGGCGGCAGGGAGCTGGGAAGGCGCCTTGCCGAGGAGCTCGGCATAGCGTATTACGACCATGAGATCGTAGACGCGCTTCTCGAGAAAACGAACCTAGCCGAGGAGTACGTCAGGAGCGTCGAGGAGCAGCGCGTCGTGCCGCTTCTTCCGATCACGATCGGCAGCACCTTCTCGGCATACGGCGGAAGCCAGTACGACCCTTCGCTGAGCATTTTCACGCACGAGAGCGAAATCATTAAGGAAATAGCGGAGAAGTCGGACTGCGTCATCGTCGGCCGGTGCGCGGACTACGTGCTGCGGGACAAAGACCCGTACAGGATCTTTATCTACGCGGACATCGCCTCGCGCGTCGAACGCTGCCAAAAGCGCGCGAAGGAAGGCGAAAAGACCGACTTTAAGGACATGAAGCGCCACATCGAGAAGGTCGACAGCAAGAGGGCGAAGTACTACTGGTTCCACACCGACCAGGACTGGGGAAAGCCCGAGTACTACGACCTCTGCGTGAACACCTCGGGGCGCGACCTCAAGGAGCTTGCCGCTAAAGTCGCGGCTTTCGTGCGGGCGGAGCGCTGATTTTGGTGAATTGTACTTAAAAAAGTACATTGAAACCGCCTGAATAAGGTTAGAATTGACTAATTTTGAAGCGCTGCGGCATACTTTTTGTCAAGAAAGTTATTTTTTGCTTGCTGCCGTAGACGGAGCCGGCGGCTGCGGGAGGCAACTCCAGGGGCAGCCTTTTAAAGCCAGTGCTCCGCAAGGGGCAGAAAGGAGGATGAAAATGAAATATCGCTGCACTGTATGTGGACACATCTACGACGAGGAGAAGGAAGGCGTAAAGTTCGCCGACCTCCCGGAGACCTGGGTATGCCCGACCTGCAAGCAGCCCAAGGACAAATTCGTCCCGATGGAAGAAGAGATGACTTGGGCGGCCGAGCACGTAGTCGGCGTCGCTAAGGACGTACCGGAAGATATCAAGAACGACCTCCGCGCGAACTTCGAGGGCGAGTGCTCTGAGGTAGGAATGTACCTCGCGATGTCGCGCGTGGCCTACAGGGAAGGATATCCTGAGATCGGCGAGTACTGGAGGCGCGCGGCCTTCGAGGAAGCCGAGCACGCAGCTAAGTTCGCAGAGCTCCTCGGCGAGGTCGTTTCCGACTCCACGAAGGAGAACCTCAAGGTCAGGGTCGAGGCCGAGTACGGCGCAACGGCCGGCAAGACCGACCTCGCAAAGAGGGCGAAGGCTCTCAACCTCGACGCCATCCATGACACCGTCCACGAGATGGCCCGCGACGAGGCTCGCCACGGCAAGGCCTTCGCGGGACTCCTCAAGAGGTATTTCGGCGAGTAACAAGTTTGGACAAACGCGTAATTGCTTTATTTTCCTGGCAATAGAAAAAACGAAAGGTCAGCTCCGAAGCGGGCTGGCCTTTTTTTGCGGCTTGCCTGCGTGGCTGCACGGGTTTCATAAAGATGTGCAAAAAGGGTGGGATTCTTGATGAAACATTTTTAAAGGAAGCGGAGATATTTGCCGCAGGCAAATTTGAAGATTACGGCAGCGACGCAGGCTCTATTACCCTTCAGTTTGAAAAAGGGACAAACAGCCTTGGCGGCGACAATACGGTATTTACGCTATCTGACAAGAGATTGGAGCGGACGGCTTATTACATAAAGACCGGCGGGACGGAGCGCCTGGACATTGTATTTACCGCCGATCTTGACATTTCCGATGATTATAACTTCCCGCATTATCAAGACGGGACCGCCCACTATGATGACGTTGTGGTCGTTTATGAAGTGACGGGCAAACAATGGACTTTGACGAACCCTGACGGCGAACCCGAGATCGATGCGGACTACTGCTCATTTTCGGACATATACGTCAATGAGGATGCATTCAAAGACAAATACTTTGACGGCTTTACCTATGTCGAACATGAGGCCTTAGAGCTTACCCTGCCGATAGAGATAATATTCCGGGACGACGCTGTGGAAGGACAGTGAAAAAATTTGGAAAATCGCGGATATTTAAATCCTGACTCCCAGTTCATACGTCTAGGTGGTGTAAACGGAAAAACATCACTGAAAGGAGATCGTTATGAAGGCAAGGATCAAGGGTTGGATGGCAAAGGTACATCGGGAAATCAAGGCGACCGTGAAGCATCCTGTCCGGCACATGAAGGAGCGCTTCGCGGAGCTGAAGGAGCTGGATGACAAGCAGAAGGCGGCCCGGATCGCAAAGAGCGCAGGCGTCCTGGCCGTGACAGTGGTTCTTGCAATGTACGCGGTCGGGCTGATTATCGGAGTGCTCCTCGGCTGCATGATTATAGCGGCGGCCCCGACGCCCGAGATGCTGCTTGCCGAGGAAGAGGAATTGGAGTTCATGCGCCGCTGCCAGGAATTGGGAAGGCGCAAAGTATAATAAGCAAAAAGGAGGCAATGACTATGAAAAGGAATATCGTACTTGTCGCGCTGATTGGAGCAATGAGCTTTTCAGTGGTTTTGACTGGCTGCGGCGGCAGCAAAAACGGTTCAACCGCTCAAAATGAAGAAGAGGCAATGGCTGAAATAAGCCAGCATATACAAGATGAAGCTGCTGAACAGGGAATCGACGTTCAGGAGGAGCTACAGAACGATTATGAAACTTTTCAGCAGGAACAGTCCGCAGAGGCGGCGGAAAAACTCAGCAAAAAGGAAATTCGGGCCAAGTATGATGACGATGTAGCGGCGGCACTCGAGACATATAAGACGTCTACGGATGCGGCGGAGATCAGGGAGGCCGGAAACACCTATAACACGCTTCTTGATGAAGAGATGTCGGCGTTGGCGGCAATAGATTTCAATGCTTACCACGGCGGAATAATGACGGGTACGATCGAGTGCCTGGCGCAGATCTTCGAAAACCGCCATGCGGATTACACTATGGGACTATCCTGTATCGAGGTCGACACAGAGAAGGATGCGTACACGCAGGAAGAGGGAAGCTTCGTAAGCAATCATCCGTATGTTGACGCAGTGAATGATTTTTACACCCTGTACGTAAATACAGAAGAGGTAGGGAAGTTTGGAGTGAACTCTGTGACGGACGCACTTCTTGTAAAGAGCGACGGATCGGAATTGAAATTCGAGAACCTGTACGATTATTTCACGATACCTGCAGACGCTTCCGAACAGTACCATCAGGTCGACTTATCGGACTATTCAATGACTTATGTCACGTTCTATGAGAACAATGGATCCATTTACGCGGTGTTCGATATCTCCGGAAGCACGCCCGAACTGGTAGAAACGGCAGCGTTTGAAGACTACGACTACACGAAATATTATCCGGAGGATTCTTCGGTGGCCATCAGGACCATGAGCTTCGAAGAAAATACGGACGAAGCAATACATGAAACGTTTTTATGGGCAATCAATTAAAGCAGATTCATTTGAAATGGCGCAGGCCGAGGAAATATTTTTACGGGACATGCGTCATTTCGGTGTTGACTTGCCTGCTGACGCTTTTGTATAATCTCACTTGCGGTTTTCCCGAACCGCAGCTTTTTATGTGCCGCAGAGGGCGGCGCATGAGTCTCCTCCGCAGGACTGGGAACCCGCGGCGGGGACGGCGCACGGACACTGAAGGAGAAGGTAATCCTCGGCGTTAACGGGCGCGCCGCAGGAGCGATCCTGCGGGCAGGGACGGCCTTAGCCCGGCCGGCGTCCTGCCGCAAGAATCAAACGCAACCAAAAGCTGTTTAGGAGGAAATCCATGAACGATACATTTATGGCGAAGGCGAGCGACGTCGAGCGCAAGTGGTACGTCGTCGACGCTGCGGGCAAGCCGCTCGGACGCCTGGCTTCAGAGGTGGCGGCTATACTCCGCGGAAAGAAGAAACCGATTTATACGCCTTATGTCGATACGGGCGACTACGTGATCGTCATCAACGCGGCCAAGGTCGCCGTGACGGGCAAGAAGCTCGATCAGAAGGTTTATTTCCATCACTCCGAGTACGTCGGCGGCGTAAAGACCATCACGCTCAGGCAGCTCCTCGCGAAGAAGCCGGAGCAGGTCATCGAGAAGGCCGTCAAGGGCATGCTTCCGCACAATGCGCTCGGAAAGCAGATGTACAAGAAGCTTCATGTGTATGCGGGTCCGGAGCATGAGCAGGCAGCTCAGAAGCCGGAAGAGCTCACCCTGGACTTTTAATAGGAGGATTGAAAAGTGGCAAGCGAAAAGTATTATGGTACTGGACGAAGGAAAAGTTCCGTTGCCCGCGTCTTCCTTACTGAAGGAACCGGGAAGATAACCGTCAACAAGCGCGAGCTTGACGACTACTTCGGGATGGAGACGCTCAAGATGACCGTCCTTTCCCCGTTCGCGGCAGTTGATTCCGCCAACAAGTTCGACGCGTACATCACCGTCCGCGGAGGCGGCTACACCGGCCAGGCCGGCGCGATCCGCCACGGCATAGCGCGCGCCCTCCTCAAGTTCGACGAGAGCCTGCGCCCGGCGCTCAAGAAAGCCGGCTACCTCACCAGGGATCCGCGCATGAAAGAGCGTAAGAAATACGGCCTCAAGGCTGCAAGACGTGCGCCGCAGTTCAGCAAGCGATAAAAATGCCTACAAACCCCGTAAACAAGCGCGTTTGCGGGGTTTTTTGCTTTCGGTTAATTGTAAGATGAAGTTGGACAACTGAATAAAAAAGAGATCCATGCGGCTCCCTTTTGGTAGAATTAAGTATCCACA
>Ga0065709_1029359_pt1 | contig 28978 bp, 19 predicted proteins | sample Hoacrofraction14_2_FD_59096 | JGI IMG/M metagenome (GOLD analysis project Ga0065709, IMG submission 59096) | Hoatzin crop microbial communities from Cojedes, Venezuela, sample from fiber fraction 14 v1 | ecosystem: Host-associated > Birds > Digestive system > Esophagus > Crop | place: Venezuela...
CCAAGATAATATTCGGTCCTGATTACAATCTCGGTAATTATATCAATTCAGTAACAGGACGTGATATGCTTCTCTGGAACGGCGGATGCCATGTTCATGAACGTTTCTCTGTCAATGGTATCTTAAAACTGAAGAAAGAGCATCCAGAAGCCGTTGTGATGGCTCATTTGGAGTGTAAGGGACCTGTTCTTGCCTTGGCAGATGTAAAAGGCAGTACTGCAGCTATGCTCAAATATTGCAAAGAGCACGATAATAAAGAATATATCGTGGCCACTGAGTCGGGTATTCTCTTCGAGATGCAGCGTTCTTGTCCTGATAAGACATTCTATCCGGTAGCTCCTGAAATAAGCGAAGGTGAGGTTGATTGCAGCTGTAATGAGTGCGAATATATGAAGATGAACACTCTCCAGAAGGTATACGATTGTCTGAAGAACGAGTCTAACCAGGTGGAAATCGATCAGTCGATAGCAGAAGATGCCGTAAAACCGATACGAAGAATGCTTGAAATGAGTTAACGAATGATATATTTCTTTTTGTTGGTAATTATAATACGGTCGTTTTCTCCGGCAGGAATACCATAAAGATTATAACTCTTACCCTTATATGTCTTCTGATATATAGGGGTATTTATTTTCGCTTTCTGATACAGGTCATCAATAGCAGGATCGAGGAAGGATTTTCTTGTGGAGAACCATTCAAGAGCTTCGTTTACTTCATCGTCCATAGATACTCTGTCGTAGTTATCCCATCTTCTTGCGTTGGCATATCTGGAGTTGAGCAATCCCTGATATTCCTCCGATTCTGTGTATTTATTTATGAATTCTGTCATCTCCTCGAAAATATTCCCTGAGACTTCATCCCATTTAGCCTTGTAGCTGTTTATAAACGGCATGCAGTTATTATCGAAAAGATCACAAAAAACGAAGTCTTTTACTGAGTGTATATTAGCCCAACTGTTTTTCATCTTGAAAATCACGGCATAATCCCACATATTTCCCATCATTATTTTTGAATCATTACTTCTGTCGTACTTGGTAAGAAAGATATTCGATCCCGCATTATCTCTGTTGCCGAGAATATCCTGTGCCAATATCCATGAGGCGAATGAATTTATGTCTATGATATCTTCTATATCATTGTTTCTTACGGCATTTTCAAACTGCTGTATTATACTGCAATAATATAAAGAATCTTCTTCCTTGATGTCTTCTTCATCCGGATATTTGAATGTATAGTTTTGAACATAAGAACTGTTGATATAAAAGTCTTCGTTCCACCAATAAGGGTCATATTCGAAGATCATACCGTCTTTGTCGACATTGAGACGGCATCTGGTATTTCTTCTTACCGACTCTGTAAGGAAATAATATCCTCTGTATTCACCATTCATAAATAGATTGATGAATTTCATCTCAGGAGTCCATTGCAGCCCCATCAGCTCGTTTATTTTGTTTCCGCAGATAGTCGCCAGGTCGTTGAATTCATCATGCGTTATAACCCAGTGTTTGTCTTTATATTTGTCGTCGTCTCCCCTGTTCAGCAGATCGGCTTTCTTCTGTAGTTTTATCTTGTATGGTTTTTTGAGATAAGCATATCCTGTGGAGTTACCTCTTATTCTTATCGTCATTCCTGATACATCGTCGATATATTCGCCACTGTCGTAAACAGTATCACCTTTTTCTATCATCACCAGCCTTCCCGGTACTCTTGTCTGATTCCTCGTGCTCTGACCGATACATCCTTCAGGAGCCAGTACATTTTCAGCAACAGGTTCTTCCCCGTTTACTGTTTCAACTACCATAACAGGCAGTCCCAGAGCTATAATTTCCTCCAGGGTGTATCCTTTGTAATATGTCTTTTTCAGCGATGATGAAAACAATGTTATATTACAAAAGATGATAGCTGTTATAATAGTTATGCATCTTTTCATTTTACTTTATTACAGCGATCTTGCATACAGTACCTTTTTTACCTTCATTAGTAGCTGTAGCAACCATATAGATTCCGCTTGCTACTTTTTTGCCATTCTTATCGCATCCATTCCATGTGAATGTACCGCCGTTGGATCTTCCTTCAGCCACTAGCATTCCGTTGCTGGTTAGGATTTTCACATCTGAGTTATATGACAAGCCTACGATGGTTATAAGACCGGTATAATCGGGAGTTACGGGATTAGGATAAGCATAAACATTATCCTTTGTCATTTCTTCGGTAGTGCCGGTGGCATCACTGAAATAAGAACATAATCCGTTGCTTGTGGCTATGAATACTTCTCCTGTAATATCGTTTATATCTATAGAGAGAATGATATCACTGAGAAGACTGCTGTCATCTGACGTGAAATGACTGATCTGTGTCATATTATCCTCACTTATTAGATATACACCATTACCGTTTGTTCCGAACCATTTTCTGCCTCCTCCATCGATAGCCATACAAGTGACGTCGATTCCGCTCAACAGATAGTCTGCATAGTTGGTTCCGTCGTTTCTTGGTACTTTCACCTGTGTGAGAGTCTTATCATCAGTCAGAAGTTGCGACTCTGGAATCATCACAGGCCCTCTGTTTGTTCCGATCCATATATTTCCGTCGTTATCTTCTGCCACGCATTGCATATTAGTAGCCGAAATGATGGTTCCATCCTGATTTACCAGTGTATTGTATACGTAAAGCGAATCGTTCTTTATATCGTAACAGAAAGTTGCTGTATTGTTCCAGTGATTGCAGACAAACCATAGATTTCCGTTTTTGTCAAATATCGGACTTTCGAGATTTGCCATCACGTGGTCATTTACGATAAGACCTTCCTTATATATTGCTGTAAGTTGTCCATTTGCAGATAATTTATATATTCCGTATTTCTTTGTAGCACTGTTGAGAATCCACAGATTTCCGCTTTCATCGTATTCCATACCACAGATTATAGTATAATGTGCAGGAAGTTCTTCCTCACCAACTAAAGCCGATGTAAGAATACTGTTGTTCTTGTCATAGTTGGCTTTAAAACTGCCGTTCTCAAATTCGAACAGTCCTGTTCTACCTCCTACGAAAACATGATTTTCATCGTTTTTATCTACTGCGATACAGTTGTTATCCAGATATTTATGTCCGATTATTGTATCCAGACGTTCCTGATAAATCTGCCAGTCCTGACTATCGAAATCATAAACCTGTACTGATCCGGGAACTTGTTCGTCGAGAGAACCACTTCTGAAATAACCGGGAACAGTGTAAAGTTTGTTGTTATAATATCTGAGGAAAGAAAATCTGTTATACTTCGGACCTCCCGGATTGAGAGTATTAGCGATAGCGAACAGATTTTCGTCGATACTGTCGTCATACGGGGCATAATCGCCTATTCTGGTCCAGTTGCTCTTGTCTATCAGATTGTCGCTCATATCTCCCGAATAAGTGCCGCTCTCTAATGATGAAGCGTACAGCCTGTTTCCCTCGACGTATGTGTGTTTTACATTGATGCCGAGATTATAGGTATTGCTAATCTCTACTTTATCCATATTTATCTGCAGCACACCGAAGCTTGTGCTCAGATAAGCATACTGGTTGTAGATATATATGCTGTTTATCGTCTTGTCTTCGGTCATCGACTTATTATAGTAGTCGGAGATGTTTTCCACATTGTCGTTTCTGTCGAGTAGGTCGAACTTTCCGTTGCTGTATACGATGAGAAGTTTCTTTACTGTCGGATTCCATGCAATATGCTCTATATTACATTCGTTCAGAAAATTACTCTTGTCATAAGTCTGAATGCTCTGATCAGTGGTGTTGTAAGAATAAAGATTTTGCGAGGCAAGCACATACAATATGTTTCCGGCTTCCTCTATTTCAGTGATGTCATAATACGACATATAGGCTTTCCATGTTCCGATAGCCTCTGCCATAGTCTTGTTTATCGCCGCCCCGAAGACGATAGCAGTAGCGATAATAAAAGTCTTTATGTTTAAAATCTTTATTCTTTTCATATCCGTTATACTTTTGATTTTAGAAAATCGGCAAGTTTTAGCGTGGCCTTCGCTCTGTGAGAAATCTTGTTTTTGATGCCTTCACCCAACTGTGCAAACGTCTGTTCATATCCGTCTGGAATGAAGATAGGATCGTAACCGAAGCCCTCCCCTCCCCTTTTCTCACGGATGATATCTCCTTCCACGATACCTTCGAAGATATGCTTTTCACCATGAAAGATAAGAGCTATAGCTGTGCGGAATCTCGCTTTTCTGTTGTCATTATCTCCCAGTTCGCGGAGCAGTTTTGCCATATTAGCCTCACTGTCATGCCCCTCTCCCGCATATCGTGCCGAATAGATTCCCGGAGCTCCGCCGAGAGCATCAACCTCAAGACCGGTATCATCCGCGAAGACATCGACATTATATCTGTCGTAGATATATTCCGCCTTCTGCATGGCATTTCCCTCGATGGTATCCGACGTCTCGGGTATATCATCATGACAGCCCAGTTCCGACAGTGATATTATTTCTATCTTGTCGCCAAGGATATCTTTTATCTCCTTCAGTTTGTGGGCGTTGTTAGTGGCAAAAACTATCTTCATACCTTATCCTTTTTTTCCAGTTGCTTTTTCTCTTTTACCTTCACTTTTATAGTGTCGAAACCTTCACCGTAAACACCGATGACGGAACTCTGCGATACGAAGGCGTTGGGATCGATCATCTTTACTATTCTGAAGATATCCACGCTTTCACGTTTCTTGGCAAGAATACAGAGCACTTTCATCTCCTGGCCGGTATACCACCCGTGACCGTCGAGAATCGTCACTCCGTGCTCCATCTGCGTTCCTATGGCATTCGCTATCTCCTGATATTTTTTTGAGAAAATCATAAACTGCACCGACTCTCTTCTCGCATTCATGATATAGTCGAGGATTAGATTTTCCACTACCATAGTACAAAGTCCGAATACTAATTTGCGCCAGTCGTTGAAGATAGGGATAGTACTTCCGATGATGATGATATCGACGAGGATAAGTACTTGTCCGAGAGATATATTCTTGTATTTATTCACTACTGCCGCCACGATATCCGTTCCACCGGTAGATCCGTTGTGAAGGAAGACGACAGCGAGGGCGGTTCCTGTAAAGCAGCATCCGATTATCAGCGACATGAAGTCCTGCCCGGGACCGAGTATCTGAGTCATCGTTCCGTCAGGCTTGGTCATCAGTTTCTGAGCCACGGTAAGCATACAGAAGAGCACTCCGATGGCGAAGGTAGTCTTCACCATGAATCTCCATCCTAAAATCTTCAGAGCCACGACGAGCAGACAGATATTTATAATGACATAACTATATCCGATGGGTATCTTGGTGGCGTAGAAGATGATGGCGGCGATACCGGTGACACCTCCTGTAACGATTTCGTACGGCAGCAGAAACACCGTCCATCCGAATGTATACAAGAAAAGGCCGAGGACTATAAAAACATAGTCCTCAACCTCTTTCCATATTGCTTTGTTGAATGTCATATTATTTTGCTGGTTTGATTACAACATTTATAATCTTCTTCGGCACGATGATAACTTTCACCACATTCATTCCTTCGAGATACTTCTTCGACTTCTCATCCTCGAGCACGGCTTTCTCTATGGTGGCGTTGTCAGCATCGGCAGCGAATTCCTTCTGGTAACGGGCCTTGCCGTTGAAGGATACAGTAAGAGAGATGGTGCTTTCCACGAGATATTCCTCGTTCCATGCCGGCCACTGGGCATCACAAACACTACCATTCTCTCCGAGGGCTTCCCACAACTCTTCAGCGATATGCGGGGCAAACGGAGCTATGAGGATGACGATATCCTTGAGCAACTGTCTGTTGTGGCATTTCATCTGCGACAGTTCGTTGACGCAGATCATAAAGGCTGAAATCGACGTGTTGTAAGAGAAATTCTCGATGTCGCCGCTCACCTTCTTGATAAGTTTGTGAACACTCTTGTTCATCTCTGCTGTCGGCTCGTCATCATTTACGAGGAAATTATCACCTCTTCCGTCGTAGAAAAGACCCCAGAATTTCTTGAGGAAACGATGGCAGCCGTCGATACCGTTGGTATCCCAAGGCTTCGACTGTTCCACCGGTCCGAGGAACATCTCATATAGTCTGAGTGTGTCGGCGCCGTATCTCTCTACGATCATATCCGGATTGACGACATTAAACATCGATTTAGACATCTTTTCTATCGCCCATCCGCAGATGTATTTGCCGTCTTCAAGCACGAATTCCGCATCGTTATACTCGGGTCTCCATGCCTTGAAAGCTTCCGTATCGAGGATATCATTGGAAACGATATTCACGTCGACGTGTATGGGGGTTATATCCTTGTACTGCTCTTTCAGTCCGAGAGATACAAACACCGGATGACCGGCCTTGCCGCTCGCTTCGTTATCGCGATATACGAAGTTGGACCGGCCCTGGATCATTCCCTGGTTGACGAGTTTCTGAAAGGGCTCTTCCTTGCAGCTCACTCCGTAGTCGTGGAGAAACTTATTCCAGAAACGGGAGTAGATAAGATGACCGGTGGCATGCTCTGTTCCTCCTACGTAGAGGTCTACATTCTGCCAGTATTCATCGGCATCCTTGCTTACGAGGGCCTCGTCGTCGTGGGGATCCATATATCTGAGATAGTATGCCGACGATCCGGCGAATCCGGGCATGGTGTAGAGGTCGAGGGCGAACACTTTCTCATTGTCGATGAGCGACTTGTCCACCACTTGTTTCTTCTCTGTATCCCAAGCCCATACCTTGGCGCGGCCGAGCGGCGGCTCTCCTGTTTCTGTCGGTTCGTATTTGTCGATCTCAGGCAGTTCGAGAGGCAGACACTCCTCGGGAATCATATAGGGCATATTGTCCTTGTAATATACGGGGAACGGCTCTCCCCAGTATCTCTGGCGGGAGAAGATGGCGTCACGGAGACGGAAGTTGACCTTCACTCTTCCGAGTCCTTTTTCAGTCACGAATTTCTTCGTCGCGGCGATGGCTTCCTTCACGCTGAGTCCGTTGAGAGAGAACTCTGTCTGTTTTCCGGGAACGGGTGAGTTCATCACTGTTCCTTCCTTGGCGTCGTAGCTCTCCTCGCTTACATCGGCACCTTCGATAAGGGGGATGATGGGGAGGTTGAAGTGCTTGGCGAAGGCATAGTCTCTGCTGTCGTGGGCTGGTACTGCCATGATGGCTCCTGTTCCGTATCCTGCAAGTACATAGTCGCTTACCCAGATAGGAATGGCATCACCGGTGAAGGGATTTACGGCATAAGAACCGGTGAACACTCCCGTCACCTTTCTGTCGCTGATACGGTCACGCTCCGTGCGCTTCTTGGTGCGCTCGATGTATTCGTTTACTTCATTCTCCTGATCCTTGGTCGTTACCTGAGATACATATTCGCTCTCGGGGGCGAGAACCATGAAGGTGACGCCGAACATGGTATCGGCACGGGTGGTGAAAATGGTGAACTTCACGTCGCTGTCCTTGACGCTGAATACCACCTCTGTACCTTCCGATCTTCCGATCCAATTTCTCTGTGTGTCTTTCAGCGAGTCGGTCCAGTCGATAGTGTCGAGTCCGTCGAGGAGGCGCTGTGCGTAGGCGCTGACTCTCAGACACCACTGTCTCATCTTCTTCTGAACCACGGGATATCCGCCGCGCACACTCACTCCGTCTACCACCTCATCATTGGCTAGAACGGTACCAAGACCGGCACACCAGTTTACCATAGTGTATCCGAGATATGCGATGCGGTAGTTCATCAGCACTTCCTGCTGCTTTTTCTCATCCCAGCCGTTCCATTCGTCGGCAGTGAACGACAGTTCTTCGCTTTGTGCGGCATCGACGCCTTCGGTTCCGTTCTTACCGAACCATTCGATGAGTTTTTCTATAGGCTGCGCACTCTGGCATTTGTTGCAATAGAAGGAGTTGAACATCTTCTGGAAGGCCCACTGCGTCCATTTGTAATACCTCGGATCGCAGGTTCTCACCTCTCTGTCCCAGTCGAAGGAGAAACCGATCTTGTCGAGCTGCTCTCTGTAGTGGTCGATATTTTCGAATGTCGTCTTTTCAGGGTGCTGGCCCGTCTGTATGGCATACTGCTCTGCCGGAAGTCCGTAGGCGTCATATCCCATCGGGTTGAGTACGTTGAAGCCGTTGAGACGCTTGTAGCGGGCGTAGATATCGGATGCTATATATCCGAGGGGATGACCCACATGAAGTCCTGCTCCCGAGGGATAGGGGAACATGTTCAGAACGTAGAATTTCTTCTTGTCCTTGTCCTCCGATACTTTGTAGGTGTTGTTTTCAACCCACCTTTTCTGCCATTTCTTTTCGATTTCTCTGAAATTGTATTCCATTGCTCTAATTACTTTTATATTTTTGGATGCAAAGTTACTCAATACAAGCGAAAAAACCAATTTTTAAAGCCGAAAATTTTGTTTTTCCGATTAAAAAGTCTAACTTTGCAAGCTACAGCTTTCGAAAATTAATAAAAAACAAGTAATGGCAACTAAAGATAATGAACTAACACCGATGATGAAACAGTTTTATTCGCTCAAGGCTAAACACCCTGATGCGCTGATGCTGTTCCGATGTGGTGACTTTTATGAAACATATTGCGAGGATGCCATTACTGCATCCAAGATTCTCGGTATCACTCTCACACGGCGAAATAACGGCAAAAACGGGGCTGCTACTGCCGAGATGGCGGGATTCCCGCATCATGCTCTCGACACTTATCTGCCGAAACTGATAAGGGCGGGCAAGAGGGTGGCGATATGCGACCAGCTCGAAGATCCTAAACTTACAAAAAAACTTGTCAAAAGGGGCATTACCGAACTTGTCACGCCGGGCGTGGCGATGGGGGATAATGTGCTCAACTATAAAGAGAATAATTTCCTCGCCGCTATCCACTTCGGAAAGGAGTCGTGCGGAGTGAGTTTCCTCGATATCTCTACCGGTGAGTTTCTTACAGGCGAGGGTACTTACGATTATGTCGAAAAACTGCTCGCTAATTTCTCTCCGAAAGAGGTTCTTTACGAACGTACGAAAAAGCAGGAATTCGAGAGATATTTCGGTACAAAATTCTTTACATTCGAACTCGAAGACTGGGTGTTCACAGAACTCAGCGCCCGACAGAAACTACTGAAACATTTTGATGTCAAGAATCTCAAGGGCTTCGGTGTGGAGCATCTCAAAAACGGTGTCATCGCCAGCGGGGCTATTCTTCAGTATCTCGAACTCACCCAGCATACTAATATCGGACATATCACTTCTCTCTCGCGTATAGAAGAGGATAAATTCGTGCGTATCGACTCTTTCACAGCCAGAAGCCTCGAGCTCGTGGCTCCGATGAACCAGGACGGAAAATCGCTGCTCAGTGTTATCGATAAGACCGTTTCGCCGATGGGTGCTCGTATGCTCTACCGGTGGGTGGCTTTCCCTCTGAAGGATGAGAAACCGATAACAAACAGGCTTGACATTGTGGATTATTTCTTCCGCAAACCGGATTTCCGCAATCTCCTCGACCAGCATTTTCATCATATCGGCGACCTAGAACGTATCGTCGGCAAAGCTGCTACGGGCAGGATTTCCCCGCGTGAGGTGGTGCAGCTCAAAGTGGCGCTGAAATCCTTGAAACCGGTGAAGGAGGCTTGTCTGCATGCCGAAAACGATATTATAAGGAGAATAGGGGATCAGATCAATCTTTGCGAGACTCTCCGCGATAAGATAGAAAAGGAGATTACTAACGATCCGCCGCAACTGATAAATAAGGGTGGCATCATCGCTGACGGGGTGAGTGCCGAACTCGACGAACTCAGGAATATCGCTTACAGCGGCAAGGATTATCTGATGACTATTCAGAAGCGCGAGACGGAAGAAACGGGTATCGCGAGTCTTAAAATCGGATATAATAATGTTTTCGGATATTACCTCGAAGTGAGGAATACTTATAAGGATAAGGTGCCGGAGACGTGGATCAGAAAACAGACGCTCGCACAGGCCGAACGTTATATCACCCAGGAACTTAAAGAGTATGAGGAGAAGATTCTCGGGGCGGAGGATAAGATTCTCTCGCTCGAAACCAAACTCTTCAACGATCTCGTGGTTGAGATCCAGGATTATATCTCTTCGATTCAGAACGACGCCATGATTGTGGCACGTCTCGACTGTCTGCTCTCCTTTGCCAAGGTTGCCGAGGAATACAACTATGTCAGACCGGTAATCGAGGATAGCGATGTTCTCGATATACGGAAAGGGCGTCATCCGGTGATAGAACGAGAACTTCCTATCGGTGAACCGTATATCCCTAATGATATCTATCTTGATACGGAAAAACAACAGATAATGATAATCACTGGTCCTAATATGGCCGGTAAATCGGCTCTGCTGCGCCAGACGGCCTTGATAGTGATACTTGCCCAGATAGGTTGCTTTGTGCCCGCAGAATCGGCAAAAATAGGCCTTGTCGACAAAGTTTTCACCCGTGTCGGGGCTTCGGATAATATATCTCTCGGTGAGTCTACTTTCATGGTGGAAATGACCGAGGCTGCCAATATCCTTAATAATATCTCTCCACGCTCGCTAGTGCTCTTCGATGAGCTCGGCAGGGGAACGTCTACATACGACGGTATTTCCATCGCCTGGGCTATCGTGGAATATATCCATGAGACTCCCAAGGCTAAGGCGCGCACTCTCTTCGCCACTCACTACCACGAACTAAATGAGATGGAAAAACACTTCAAAAGAATTAAGAATTATAATGTCTCGGTGAAGGAGGTGGATAACAAGGTTATCTTCCTGAGAAAACTCGAACGAGGCGGCAGCGAGCATTCTTTCGGTATTCACGTGGCGCAGATCGCGGGTATGCCGAAGAGCATTATCAAACGGGCGAACGTGATTCTCAAGGAACTGGAATCTGACAACAGCGGGGTAGGGGCTGAGGTTGCCAAACCTACGACGCAGATCGCCAACAGCCGGGAGGGGATGCAACTGAACTTCTTCCAGCTCGACGACCCTGTTCTCAGTCAGATCCGCGACGAGATCCTCGGACTCGATATCAATAATCTTACTCCCGTCGAGGCGCTTAACAAGCTCAACGAGATTAAGAAAATCCTCCGCGGTAAATAAGTGGTAAATAAAATGAGTGTGCCGCATAAAAACGACACACTCTTAAAGACATAAATTTACGAAAGATCGGTAATTCACATTACCTTTTTTTCCTGCTGTATATCATACACGCCACGCCGATGATGATAAACGGTATGCTCAGTATCTGTCCCATATCCAGTATCATGCCGGCTTCAAACGGCTCCTGTATGTCTTTCGTGAATTCGATGAAGAAACGGAAGGTGAAGATCAGCGTCAGGCAGAGTCCGAAGAAAAAGCCTGTGCCGACACGCTCCGGATGCTTCTTGTAATAATGCCAGCCGACGAAGAAAAACAGTGCGTAGGCTATCGCCTCGTACAACTGTCCGGGATGCCTCGGGGCACTGTCTACTCTCTCGAAGATAAACGCCCAGGGTACATCCGTTATCTTTCCTATTATCTCACTGTTCATGAGGTTGCCCAGACGGATGAAACAGGCTGTCGTCGGAGTGGCTATGGCAATCATATCCAGCACGCTCCAGATGCTCAGCTTCGACCATCTGACATACAGCCACAGGGCGATGATCAGTCCGAGTGTTCCTCCGTGCGAGGCCAGTCCCTGATATCCTATCATCTCGAAACCGGTGTTCATGCCCAAGAAGGTGCCTCCTTCGACAAAACGGATGGGGAAGATCATCTCTACCACATGACGCCACGACGTGAGGAAATAGTCAGGCTGGTAGAAGATGCAATGACCCAGACGGGCGCCTATCAGAATACCTAAAAGACAGTAGATGAACAAGGGGTCGAACAGTTCCTGCTTGATCTTCTGCTGCTTGAACAGGTATCTTACTATGAAGTAGGCGATTATCAGGCCCACTCCCCAACAGATGCCATACCAGCGGAGACCGAACGGACCCTTGATATCGGGATTCCATAATATATAGTCTAATATCTCCATAAGCCTCTGCCGTCGTTATACGTTAAAGCGGAAATGCATGATATCACCATCCTGAACTACATAGTCCTTGCCCTCGATTCCCATCTTTCCGGCTTCTTTCACGGCCGTTTCCGAACCGTATTTGATATAGTCCTCATACTTGATAACTTCGGCCCGTATAAAACCTTTCTCGAAGTCTGTGTGGATCACTCCGGCGCACTGCGGGGCCTTCCATCCTCTGCGGTAGGTCCAGGCCTTCACTTCCATCTCGCCGGCGGTGATGAAAGTTTCGAGATTCAACAGCGAGTAGGCTTTCTTGATAAGACGGTTGACGCCGCTTTCTTCCAGGCCTAGTTCCTCGAGAAACATCTGCTTGTCTTCGTATGTCTCGAGCGATGCGATGTCTTCCTCTGTCTTGGCTGCTATCACGAGCATCTCGGCGCCTTCCTGCTTTGCTATCTCTTCGATCTTGGCGGAGTAGGCGTTGCCGTCCTTGGCGCTCGCCTCGTCGACGTTGCATACGTATAATACCGGTTTGGCGGTGAGCAGAAACAGGTCGTGGGCGAACTGCTGCTCTTCCTTGCTGTCGAAACTTACTGTGCGGGCGTTGAGGCCTTTCGACAGGGCTTTCTTGTATGCCTCGAGCACCGTCACGGCGAGCTTGGCGTCCTTGTTGCCGGCAGCGGCGGCTTTCTGCTGTTTGTTCAGCTGCGAGTCGATGGTCTCGAGGTCTTTCAGTTGCAGCTCGGTGTCGATGATTTCCTTGTCTTCCACGGGGTCGACGCTTGCTCCTCCTTCTCTTACGATATTATCATCGTCGAAACAGCGCAACACGTGGATGATGGCGTCCGTCTCGCGGATATTCCCGAGGAACTTGTTGCCCAGTCCTTCGCCCTTCGAGGCTCCTTTTACCAGTCCTGCGATGTCGACGATCTCGCAGGTGGCGGGAACTATCCTTCCCGGATGCACTATCTCTGCGAGTTTGTTAAGACGTTCGTCGGGAACGGTGATGACTCCCACATTTGGCTCAATCGTACAAAAGGGGAAATTGGCTGCCTGTGCCTTGGCACTTGACAGACAGTTGAAGAGGGTAGACTTGCCTACGTTCGGCAGTCCGACTATACCACATTTTAAAGCCATTTTTTATTTTTTCTTTTTATATTTCTTTAAATCGTCGGGCGCCATCCGACGCCTTTTTTAAATATTACGCTGCAAAGGTATAAAAAAATATTGAAACATATAACAAAAAATGAATATATCTGCTTTTTTATTTTGAGTACACTCAAAATTTCTTCCGAGTGCACTCAAAAATATTTTGTGTTGTTTGTACGTTAGCTTATCAGTGGGCTTCCAGCCAGTTTTCGCCCCATCCCGAGTCGGCGATGAGTGGCACGTTGAGGCTGATGGCTCCCTGCATCTCCTCGATGACGATTTTCTCTACCAGTTCTTTTTCTTCGGGAAGAACACTGAAGTTTAGTTCGTCGTGTACTTGCAGTATTATCTTCGACCTGATGCCTTCCCGTTTGAATCTGTTGTAAATATTTATCATAGCAACTTTGATAATATCTGCAGCTGTTCCCTGTATGGGTGCGTTGATGGCATTTCTCTCGGCGAAACCTCTCACGGTGGCATTGTGGGAGTAGATGTCGGGGAGGTAGCGGCGGCGGTGGTAGAGTGTTTCGGCATAACCTTTTTCTCTCACAGTCTCTTTCGCCTTTTCCATGTATTCCTTCACAGCGGGGAAGGATGCGAAATATCCGTCGATGAGTTGCTTGGCTTCCGATCTTTCGATGTCGAGTCGCTCGGCAAGTCCGAATACGGTGATGCCGTAGATGATTCCGAAGTTGGCGCGCTTGGCCTTAGTTCGCTCGTCGCGCGATACTTCATCGATGTTTTTGTCGTATATTTTCGCAGCGGTAGCGGCATGGATATCGTAGCCTTCCTTAAACATTTCTATCATGTTCTTGTCGCCGCTGAGATGGGCCATCACGCGCAATTCTATCTGACTATAATCTGCTGAAAAAAACAGACAGTTTTCTTCAGGTATAAATGCTTTTCTTATTTCTTTTCCGTCTTCTCCTCTGATGGGTATGTTCTGGAGATTGGGATCGCTCGACGAGAGCCGCCCTGTAGCTGTCACTGTCTGATTGAATGATGTATGGATATGTCCGGTGCGGCTGTTGATCAGGGTTGGTAGGGTGTCTACGTATGTTCCTAATAATTTCTTTAATCCTCTGTGTTCGAGAATTTTGGCTACGATAGGATGCTTGTGCTTCAGTTGCTGGAGCACTTCCTCGTTGGTGACATACTGTCCTGATTTTGTCTTCTTCGGTTTTTCCACGATCTTGAGTTTTCCGAAGAGTACTTCGCCCACTTGTTTCGGGGATGCGATATTGAATTGTTCTCCCGCCAGTTCGTATATTTCCTTTTCTATATTTGTCAGTCTTTCGGTAAGAATTCTTGACGTTTCTTTCAGTGAATCGGTATCGAGTCTCACTCCGTTGATTTCCATTTCCGCTAACACTCTTACCAATGGCATCTCTATATTATAGAAGAGGTGATTGGCTCCCGCTTCCTTGAGTTTCGGTTCGAGTACGTTTTTGAGTTTTAGTGTTATGTCGGCATCCTCGGCTGCATATTCGTATACTTGTTCGGGCTTGAGATCTCTCATCGATCTTTGGTTCTTGCCTTTCGGTCCTATTAGCTCGTCGATAGGTATTGTCTGGTAGTTGAGGTAAACTTCCGCCATGTAGTCCATGTTGTGTCTCAGTTCCGGTTGGATGAGGTAGTGGGCTATCATCGTATCCCATAGTTCTCCCTTGAGTTCGATGCCGTAGTTGTGGAGTACTTCGAGATCATATTTTATATTCTGACCGATTTTGAGGATTTTCTCGTTTTCGTATACCGATTTGAAAATATTAACAATTCTTTGTGCTTGTTCACGATTGGCCGGAATTGCGACATACCAGGCTTCGTTTTCCTTCACTGCGAAGCTCAAACCGACCAATTCGGCGTCGATTGCGACCGTTGATGTCGTTTCCGTGTCTAGACTTAAAATTTCATTTGTCAAAAAAAAGTCACAAAGTTTTTTGCAATCTTCCTCATTTTCAATAAGTTGGTAATTATGAGGAGTCGTTTTTAACGTCTCAAAACTCGAATTTTTTGATTCTTCCGACCCGTCGGTCGCAAATTCTCCAAACAAATCGAGTTGTAAATTAGCAGGTTTTGGTGTTTCTTTAGTTTTTTTAAGGAATTTGTCTGCGAGGGTCTTAAACTCGAGTTCGCTGAAGATTTTCCTTAGTTCTGCTTCGTCGGGCTCAGAAATTTTGAGATCGTCGAGATTGAGTGTAATCGGTACATCTGTTTTTATCGTCGCGAGGAATTTGGAGAATTTTATCTTGTCAACGTTTTCTTCGATCTTGGTTTTGAGTGCTCCTTTGAGTTTGTCGCTGTTGGCGATGATGTCTTCGCAGGTTCCGAATTCGTTGATCAGTTTCTCGGCGGTCTTGGGACCGACTCCCGGACAGCCGGGGATATTGTCGGCCGTGTCGCCCATCAGTCCGAGCAGGTCGATGACGAGGGTGGGGGAGGGGATTCCGTATTTTTCTTCCACTTCTTTAGGTCCCATCACTTCGTATCCTCCGTTATGTCTGGGGCGGTAAATCGATGTGTTCTCGCTTACTAACTGTCCGTAGTCCTTGTCTGGTGTCAGCATGTATGTTTTGAGCTCTGTGTGCTCATTTTCGCCCATTTCATCGGCTTGCTTCGCGAGTGTTCCTATCACGTCGTCCGCCTCATATCCGTCTATTACAAGGATAGGTATGCGCATTGCCTTGAGGATGTCCTTGATGATGGGTACGGCTGCTCTGATGTCTTCGGGTGTTTCTTCTCGCTGGGCTTTGTATTCTTTGTATGCCTCGTGACGGAAGGTGGGTCCGGAGGGGTCGAAAGCCACTCCGAGATATTGCGGTTTTTCTTTTGTCATCACTTCGTTGAGGGTATTCATAAAACCGACGATAGGTGATGTGTTGAAACCCTTTGAGTTGATCCGCGGATTCTTGATGAATGCGAAATATGACCTGTAAATCAATGCGTAGGCATCTAAAAGAAACAATTTCTCCATAAATAATTTTTTTTTCTGTGTAAAATTACAAATTTTTTCTCATAACTCAAATAAATTGCTTAAATTTGTGGCGAATTTAACGGTTATGGATTATTTATCGATTATAAAATCGCCGATTTTGGATGAATTGAAGAGGTTTCAGGATCTTTTCGATAAGTCTATGACTCATACTCACGGTACTCTCGAGACGGCTCTCAAACATCTTCGTCAGAGAGGTGGCAAGAGGATGCGTCCTCTTCTCATGCTTCTTATCGCGAAGTCTCAGGGTGGGGTGAATGATATCACTCTCCATGCTGCCGTGGGCTTGGAATTGCTTCACACGGCGTCGCTCGTTCATGATGATGTCGTCGATGAAAGCGAGGAAAGAAGGGGGCAGGCGTCGGTAAATGCTTCTTTTAATAATAAGATCGCGGTGCTCGTGGGTGACTATATCCTGAGTACTTCGCTGCTCTATGTTTCTTTTACAAAACATAGTGATATCATTTCTCGCCTGGCGCATCTGGGACAGGTTCTCTCGAGCGGTGAAATCGACCAGTTGGATAATATTTCCATTATGGAATTCTCTGAAAAGAGGTATTATGATATCATAAAACAGAAGACAGCTTCTCTCTTCGCTGCTTGCGGTAGTATCGGTGCTATGTCGACAGATGCTGCTGATGATGTGGTGGTTTCTACCGAGAAATTCTGCGAGACGATCGGTGTTATGTTCCAGATCAAGGATGATATTTTCGACTATTATGATAATGCGGAAATTGGCAAACCGACGGGTAATGATATGCGTGAGGGAAAACTCACTCTTCCTGTGATTTACGCTCTTAATTCGACTGATAACGAGGAGATGAAGGAAATCGCTCTGAAAGTGAAAAAACTTTCCGTTTCATCGGAAGAGATTTCGCGTCTGGTGCAGTTTACGAAAGATAATGGCGGCATTGATTATGCGTGGCAGGTTATGAGCCGTATGCATCAGGAATGCAAGCTGTATATCGATGATAATATTCATGATGCTGAGATTGCGAAATCACTGACCGCTTATATTGATTTCGTAGTTGAGAGAAGGAATTAAACGGTAATAATTTGATAATAATAAAAGAGAGTGTGTCAGAAATGACACACTCTTATTGTTTGGTTTCTGTCTTTATATCTCTTTTTCTACGAAAAGCTTGCGCTTTTCTCCATTCCCTCCCTGAAGGAAGGGAGGCTTCGCCGACAAACTTCAAATGGACTACAACTGATTACACATTGTGCATCGATTGGCGTTATTGATTGTACTGCTGATCAAACCTTTCTATTAATGTTGTCTTTCTTCCAAGAGTATTAGAAGAATTTCACTTCTTCTCCCTCAATCTCCGACAGCAGTAGATTTGCCAGTCTTGAAGTACCGAGGCGGAACCATTTGTTGGTAAGCCATTTCTCGCCCAGAACCTCTTTTACTATCGTATAGTAAATGATTGCGTCCATTACCGAATTAATTCCGCCAGCGGGCTTAAAACCGATCTGTATGCCCGTTTCATCGTAGTATTCCTTTATCGCTTCGCACATGATATATGCCGCTTCGGGAGTAGCGCTGATCTTCTCCTTGCCTGTCGACGTCTTGATATAGTCAGCACCGGCATACATCGATAGAATCGACGCTTTTTTGATATTTGAGCCTGTTTTTAGGTCTCCGGTCTCCAGTATCACCTTCATGGCTTTATCGCCGCATACGGCCTTTAATTCAGCTATATCGTCGGAAACAGAGGCATAATCACCACTGAGGAACTTACCTACCGGCATCACGATGTCGATTTCCGTCGCTCCGTCTTTTATCGCTAATGCTGTCTCTGCGATCTTTACTTCCAAAACGGCCTGGCTTGAGGGGAAGGAACCTGATACACAGGCGATCTCTACACCGTCTACCTCGAGTGTGTCTTTTACTATCTCCGCAAAACAGGGATATACGCAGATCGTGGCCACGTGGGGGAGGTCGGGATATGCATCGTCAAACTGGTTTACTTTTTCCGTGAAGGCCATTACCGAGACGTCTGAGTCTGTGGTCTTTAGAGTTGTCAGTTCGATACTTCCGAAAAGGAATTTCTTTACGTCGGGAGTATCGTTCTCATGTACCTTCTCGGCGATGATTTTCTTCACTTTTTCAGCGATTTCATCGTCGTTGATTTCTACGTTGTACTTGCTGAGAGCTTCTTCGTATTTGCTCTTCAGATGCTCGTGATCATGATGATCATGGTCGTGATGATGTTGTTCTGCCATTGTCCTATTATTTTATTGATTACTGATATATTGCTTTTATTCCTTGTTTTTCGTGTCCATACAGATGGTTACCGGCCCGTCGTTGATGAGTTCCACTTTCATGTCGGCTCCGAATTCTCCAGTGCCAACATTTCTGCCAAGCAGTTTGCTGAGTTTTCTGCAGAAACTCTCGTAGAGTGGTACGGAAATCTCATGTTTTGCTGCTCTCAGCCACGACGGACGGTTGCCTTTTTTATAAGAAGCGTAGAGCGTAAACTGGCTGATAACGAGAATTTCGCCGCTTTCATCGAGGATGGATTTGTTCATCACTCCGTTCTCGTCGTCGAAAACTCTCAGGTTGATAATCTTCTTTGTGAGCCAGTCGACATCTTCTTCGGTGTCTGTTTCCTCTATTCCGGCGAGTATCATAAAACCTTTTCCGATAGCTGACTTTACTGTGCCGTCTATCGTTACTGATGCTCTTGATACTCTTTGTATTACTGCTCTCATCTTTTACCCTGATTTTTATTTGTTATTGTTTGCCGTCGAAATATTCTCTGATGATTTTGGCTTTTGCTGCACCGATAATAGATGTAAGTGTTTCTATATCAGCCGCTTTTATCGCTTTTACCGTTTTCAGTTTTTTCATCAGTGTTTCTTTTGTCTTTTCTCCTATTCCTTTTATGTCGTCGAGCTCTGAGTGCAGGGCGTGCTTGCTTCTCTTGTCTCTGTGGAACGTGATGGCGAAGCGGTGTACTTCATCCTGCATCCTTGTGAGGGTGTGGAATAGTTCGCTGTCTGTCTTCATTCCGATGACGACAGGAGGAAAACCGAATAATAGTTCGTTCGTGCGATGCTTGTTGTCTTTTGCCAGACCGGCTATCGGAATATTGATATGTAGTTCATCTTCAACGACTTGTCTCACTACTTCCATCTGTCCTTTACCACCGTCTGTGATGATGAGGTCGGGTAGGGGAGTCTCTTCTTCTATCATCCTGCTGTAGCGGCGTCTCACTACCTCTTTCATTGATGCATAGTCGTCAGGTCCTACTACTGTTTTGATATTGTACTTACGGTAATCCTTCTTGCTTGGTTTGAGTTTTTTGAATACGACACAGGCCGCCACAGCATCCGATCCGCTGATGTTTGAGTTGTCGAAGAGTTCTATCTGCATTGGAAGTTTCGGCAGTTTCAGATGCTCCTGTATCTCTTTCATCAGCCTTACTGATTTCTGTTCGGGATTGAGTTTTTCTGATCGTTTCAGACGGTCGAACTTGTACTGTTTTCCGTTTAGTTCCGATAGTTCTATCAGGTGTCTTTTGTCCCCTCTTTGCGGTACTGTTATGGTGATTCCTTCGAGCGGGATGTCGATTTCTTTCTGCAGGATTATCTCTTTTGCGGTACTCTTGAAACGGCTTCTCATCTCGACGACGGCTCTTGCGAGGATGTCTTTTTCGTCTTCGTCGGAGTCCTTGATTTTCTTGTATTCGAAGGTGAAACTTTGGTTGATCTGTCCGTTCATTACGTGGATATAATTGACAAAAGCTACCTTTTCATCGTCGGTGATCGTCACTACATCTACATTGTTTATAGTATGTGATACTACCTCGCTTTTAGTACAGAAATTGTCGATCTGTAGTATTCTCTGCTTCATTATCTCCGCTTCCTCGAACCGCATTTCTTCTGCCAGGGTCATCATTTCCTGGCGGAGTATTTCCACTATTTCTCTTGTCTTTCCTTTCAGTATTTCCTTCGCTTCTTCGATGTTTTTCCTGTATTGCTCTGCTGACTGCTTACCGATACAACAACCGTCACAATTCTTTATGTAATATTCAAGACAGGGTTTGTATTTGCCTTCTCTGACGCCTTCCGATGTGATAATCTGCTGGCATCTTCTCGGCTTGTAAATCTTGTTTATGAGTTCGAGAACAGCGTACATACTTCCGATATGACTATAAGGACCGAAGTAAGTACCCCATTTCTTATTGATAGTCCTTGTCTTGAATATCCTGGGGAATTCCTCGTTTGTGACGCAGATGGAAGGGTAGGTCTTACCGTCTTTCAACAGTACGTTGTAGCGAGGCTTGTACTGTTTTATAAGACTGTTTTCGAGCAACAGGGCATCTTCTTCCGTGTCTACAACTGTATAGGAGAGGTCTGTTATCTTGCTTACGAGCACCTTCGTCTTGAAGCGGTCTACTTCTTTCAGAAAGTAGCTCGACACACGGCTCTTCAGGTTTTTCGCCTTACCTACATATATAATTGTCCCCGATGAATCATAGAATTGGTAGCTGCCAGGCTTATCCGGCATGGCAGCTACTTTACTCTTGAGATATTCCAGTCTCTTTACATCTTCTTCTTTCTTCATCGGAAGACTTGTTTATTATCTTATACTTTCAGCAGCGACGTTACTTCGATATCCTTGTCGAAGATGTTTCTTCCTTCGAAACCTTCGTTGACGAGTTCGAGGATAAAGTTGATGTAGATCTTCTTCGGGTGGAACTTCTTCACCAGGTTGCATGCCGCCTTCATTGTTCCGCCGGTTGCGAGCAGGTCATCGTGCAGTAGGAGGATATCATCTTCGGTGATAGCATCCTTGTGAATCTCGATGGTGTCGGTACCGTACTCCTTTGTGTAGGTCTCGCTGATTGTCTCTGCGGGAAGCTTGCCCGGTTTGCGGCAAAGTACTATTCCGGCGTTGAGCCTTGTGGCCATTGCCGACGCCATTACAAAACCGCGGCTTTCGATTCCTACGATCTTGGTTATGCCTTTGTCTTTGTAAAGATCGTAAAGTTCGTCCTCCATGATCTGTACGCATTCGGCATTCTTGAACAGGGTGGTAACATCTCTGAAATTAACACCTTTCTGCGGGAAGTCAGGTATGCACCTGAGATTCTCCATTAAAACTTTGTTGTTCATTTTCAATACTTTATTATATTATATATTTCTAAATTGTTTCACGTGAAACATTGTTTTGTTTCCGTCGCCGTCAGTCCCGGTTTTATCTTCCGAGGAGTACCAGCATGACGTTTATGTCGCTCGGACTTACTCCCGGAATCCTGCTGGCTTGCGCCAGGGTCTCGGGTTGTATCTTTTCCAACTTCTGCCGCGCTTCTATCGAGAGGTTGTGCATGTTGGGGTAGTCGAACCGTCCGAGGATTTTTATATTCTCGAGTCTTCTCATCTTATCGGCGATGAGCTTTTCCCGCTCGATGTAACCGCGGTATTTTATCCTTATTTCCGCAGCTTCGATGATTTCTTCTTTTCTGTTTTTCGAAGAATCCAGCACTTCTTTCAGTGACGGTATTATCTCCGACAGATTCTTGAAGTTGAGTTCCGGGCGTGATACGAGATCGTAAATCTTCGCTCCGATATTCAGCGGAGTACTGCCGAGGGCCTCCAACGCTGAGTTGATTTGCTTCGGTTTCACCGACGTGGTCTTGCAAAAATCCTCGATTTTATCGATGGCTGCTTTCTTTTCCAACCACCAGTCGTATCTGTCTCTTTTCGCAAGACCGAGATTATATGATTTTTCGGTCAAGCGGGCGTCTGCGTCATCCTGACGGAGAAGGATGCGGTATTCGGCTCGCGAAGTGAACATCCTGTACGGTTCGTCGACTCCCTTGGTGGTAAGATCGTCGATGAGTACGCCGATATATGACTCGTCGCGGTGCATGATGAAGGGCTCGCCGCCGCCGCAGTATATCGCTGCGTTGATTCCGGCAACGGTGCCCTGACCGCCCGCCTCCTCGTATCCGGTGGTGCCGTTTACCTGTCCGGCGAAGAATAAACCGCCGATTATCTTCGATTCCAACGAGTGCTTTAGTTGTGTCGGGTCGAAGTAATCGTATTCGATGGCATAGCCCGGACGATACACTTTCAGGTCTTTGAATGCCGGAATTTTCTTCAGGGCGCTGATCTGCACATCCATCGGCATGCTCGACGAGAATCCGTTAAGATACATCTCGTTGGTGTCTTCACCCTCGGGCTCGAGGAAGAGGGGATGATGGTCGCGGTCGGGGAAGGTGACGAGTTTTGTCTCCACCGACGGACAGTATCGCGGTCCGATGCTCTGTATCTGTCCGTTGAACAGGGGAGAGTCGGGGAGGCCTTTCAACAGTTCTTCATGACATTCCTTATTGGTGTTGAGAGTCCAACAGGGCAGTTGCTTGAGTACGCGGTGAGGTGACATGTACGAGAACTGGTGAAAGTCGTTTTCACCGTCCTGAACCTCCATTTCATCGAAGTTGACGCTCCTTTTGTCTATTCTCACGGGGGTGCCTGTCTTCATCCTTCCGGAGGTGATGCCCCACCGTGTGATACTCTCGGTGAAATGGGTCACTGCGGGCTCGGCGATCCTTCCTCCGGCCACTTTCTTCCTTCCGATGTGCATCAGGCCGTTGAGGAACGTGCCGGCGGTGATGATGACGCTCTTGGCTCTCATCTCCACACCCCATATCGTCTTCACCCCGACAGCCTGCATGTCTTCGACGAGGAGTTCGTCGGCCTGGTCCTGCCATACGTCGAGGTCGGGGGTTTCGTCGATCATCCGCCTCCACTCCCAGATGAACTTCCCCCGGTCGCACTGGGCGCGGGGACTCCACATCGCCGGACCTTTCGACCGGTTGAGCATACGGAACTGTATGGCGGTGGAATCGGTGACTTTCGCCATCTGACCGCCGAGAGCGTCAATTTCGCGCACGATCTGGCCCTTGGCGATGCCGCCGACAGCAGGATTGCAACTCATCTGCGCAATCTTGTTCATATCCATCGTTATCAGGCAGGTCTTCGCACCCATGTTGGCCGCCGCGCAGGCTGCCTCGCATCCGGCATGTCCGCCGCCGATAACAAGCACATCATACTTAAAAATCATCTTTATTACCGATTTACGGCTGCAAAAATAACAAAAATAAATTGATTTTCCGCAAAATACTTGTTTTTATCATTAAAATATATTATTTTTGCAGTCTCAAAGGAGATAAATCGTACCTAAAATTGATGAGACAACAAGAAAATTCTATAAAGTAATAATTTAAAAATTTTAATTTAAGTATTTATGTGGTTATGTAATTCACCAATTGGAAGGAAAGTGGTAATGGCCGTTACGGGTGTTGCCCTTATCCTGTTCTTGACATTCCACATGTCAATGAACGTTGTTGCAATCATCTCCGGAGATGCTTACAACATGATTTGCGAATTCTTGGGAGCCAACTGGTACGCTGTCGTGGGCACTCTGGGCCTGGCGTTCCTGGCTGTAGTGCACATCGTCTACGCTTTCTGGCTGACGATGCAGAACAGAAATGCGAGAGGTAACAACCGCTACGAGGTTACTGCCAAACCCGAGAAGGTAGAGTGGGCATCTCAGAACATGCTCGTACTGGGTATCATCATCCTCGTGGGTATGCTTATCCACCTGGCTAACTTCTGGTATCACATGATGTTCCAGGAGCTGGTAGGAGGCGACACATTATTCGCCGCTGATGGTGTTCACTGGATTCAGCAGACATTCGCAAATCCCTGGATTGCAGCGCTTTACATCGTTTGGTTCGCTGCTATCTGGTTCCATCTCACTCATGGTTTCTGGAGTGCTATGCAGACTTTCGGCTGGAACGGTAAGGTTTGGTTCTGCCGCTGGAAAGTCATCGGCATCGTGTATGTCACACTCCTGATGCTCGGTTTCACGGCAGTAGTGCTCTATTTCGCTTTCGGCGGATGCTGCTAAGCGGGGACTTTTTACAACTTAAATTTAGAACTTAAAAAGGAAAGAATTATGGCTAAAGAAATAAATTCCAGAATTCCTGAGGGACCGGTGGCTGAGAAATGGACCAACTACAAGGCTCACCAGCGCCTGGTTAATCCTAAGAACAAACTGAAGCTCGATGTCATCGTCGTAGGTACGGGTCTGGCAGGTGCCAGCGCAGCAGCCTCGCTCGGTGAAATGGGCTTCAACGTACTTAATTTCTGTATTCAGGACTCTCCCCGCCGCGCTCACTCTATCGCTGCCCAGGGAGGTATCAACGCAGCAAAGAATTATCAGAACGACGGCGACTCTGTTTACCGTCTTTTCTACGATACCGTGAAAGGTGGTGACTATCGTGCCCGCGAGGCTAACGTATACCGTCTGGCTGAGGTTTCGAATAATATCATCGACCAGTGTGTGGCTCAGGGTGTTCCTTTCGCCCGTGAGTACGGCGGCATGCTCGCCAACCGTTCTTTCGGAGGCGCACAGGTGTCGCGTACTTTCTATGCCAAGGGCCAGACAGGACAGCAGCTGCTCCTCGGCGCTTACTCCTCGCTGAGCCGACAGGTGGAAGCCGGAAAGGTGAAACTCTTCACTCGTTATGAGATGGAGGATGTTGTCATCATCGACGGACGCGCCCGCGGTATCATTGCTAAGAACCTGGTAACCGGTAAGTTAGAGCGCTTCTCCGCTAATGCGGTGGTTATCGCTACCGGTGGTTACGGCAACACTTATTTCCTCTCTACCAACGCGATGGGATGTAACTGCACCGCTGCCATCCAGTGCTACCGCAAGGGTGCTTATATGGCTAATCCTTCTTATGTGCAGATCCACCCGACTTGCATCCCCGTACATGGTGACAAACAGTCGAAGCTGACTCTGATGTCCGAGTCTCTGCGTAACGACGGACGTATCTGGGTTCCGAAGAAGATCGAGGACGCCAAGAAACTGCAGGCCGGCGAGATCAAGGGTTCCGATATCCCCGAGGAAGACCGCGACTACTATCTTGAGCGCCGCTATCCCGCATTCGGTAACCTCGTTCCCCGCGACGTGGCTTCACGTGCCGCCAAAGAGCGTTGCGACAAGGGCTTCGGCGTAAACAACACCGGTCTGGCTGTGTTCCTCGACTTCTCCGAGTCGATCAACCGTTTGGGATATGACGAGATCATGCAGCGCTACGGCAACCTCTTCGATATGTACGAGGAGATCACCGACGTGAATCCGGGTGAGCTTGCAAAGGAGATCAACGGCGTGAAATATTACAACCCGATGATGATCTTCCCCGCCGTTCACTATACGATGGGTGGCATCTGGGTCGACTACGAGCTGCAGACCGCTATCAAGGGTCTCTTCGCTATCGGCGAGTGCAACTTCTCCGACCACGGAGCCAACCGCCTCGGCGCTTCCGCTCTGATGCAGGGTCTGGCCGACGGTTACTTCGTATTACCTTATACTATACAGAACTATCTCGCCGACCAGGATGTATGGCCGCGACTGAGCACCGACCTGCCTGAGTTCGAAGAGGCTGAGAAGGGCGTGCAGGCAGAAATCGACCGACTGATGAACATCAAGGGCAAGCGCTCCGTCGACTCTATCCACAAGGAATTGGGTCATATCATGTGGGAGCACGTCGGCATGGGACGTACCAAGGCCGGCCTCGAGGAGGGTCTCAAACTGCTCAAGGGCATCCGCAAGGAGTTCAATACCAACCTGTTTATCCCCGGTGAGAAGGAAGGGCTGAACACAGAGCTCGACAAGGCTATCCATCTGCGCGACTTCATCATCATGGGCGAACTCATCGCTTACGACGCACTCCACCGCGAGGAGAGCTGCGGAGGACACTTCCGCGAGGAGCACCAGACCGAGGAAGGCGAGGCTAAACGCGATGACGAACACTTCTTCTATGTTGGCTGCTGGGAATACCAGGGCAACGACGAGACAGCTCCTGAACTGATCAAGGAACCGCTCGAGTATGAGGCAATTAAGGTACAAACACGTAATTATAAGAACTAAGTAATATGGCTAAGAATATAAGTTTCACACTGAAGTTTTGGAAACAGAACGGCCCTCACGACAAAGGCCACTTCGATACCCATGAGATGAAGAATATTCCCGACGACACTTCGTTCCTGGAGATGCTCGACATCCTCAACGAAGAGCTCATCAACGAGGGAAAAGAGCCGTTCGTCTTCGACCACGACTGCCGCGAGGGTATCTGCGGTATGTGCTCGCTGTATATCAACGGTACGCCCCACGGTAAGACGGAGCGCGGCGCTACCACCTGCCAGCTGTATATGCGCCGTTTCAACGACGGTGACGTGATCACCGTGGAGCCCTGGCGCTCGGCTGCCTTCCCCGTGATCAAGGACTGTATGGTCGACCGCGGCGCTTTCGACAAGATCATACAGGCCGGCGGATATACTTCCATCCGTACCGGACAGGCTCAGGATGCTAACGCTATCCTCATCCCGAAGGAGAATGCCGACGAGGCGATGGACTGCGCTACATGTATCGGATGCGGCGCTTGCGTGGCTGCCTGCAAGAACGGTTCAGCAATGCTCTTCGTCAGCTCTAAGGTGAGCCAGCTGGCTCTGCTGCCGCAGGGTCGTCCCGAGGCTGCCAAGAGGGCTAAGGCGATGGTGGCTCGCATGGAGGAGCTGGGTTTCGGTAACTGTACCAATACCCGCGCCTGCGAGGCTGTGTGCCCGAAGAACGAGAGCATCGCTAATATCGCACGACTCAACCGTGAGTTTATCAAGGCAAAACTGGCTGACTAATTTTCTATATTATATATAGGTATAACGGAGAGGCCGCCGGTATTTTCGCCGACGGCTTCTCTTTAAAACTAATCCTGAGATTAATTGATTTTTTGGCGTCATCTCAAAGAGAAGTATTACAGGCGCGGAGATATATTTTTTACGATGAAATGGGCCGAAATTTAGCATTTTGACGGCCGAAACATGATTAAGTGATATGATAAATCAAATGAAACCAACATTGTTGGCTGTATTGTTGCTGCTGCTTTTTTCTTGTCAGAAAGGGTGGCAAGGAGGAGAATCGGCCGATATATCAACGCCTCTGTCGGAGGATATGGTGCAGATGCTGCAGTCGCAACTGCCGGTGAGTGTGAAACTCGACAAGGTGAGGGAAATGGAAGAGGCGAAACAGTTGTCGCGCTGGATCGCCGACAGCATACGCATGGAACTGTATATGGACGATGATGTGTTCATGATCGACGAGGCGGTGGAACTGGCTGCTAATATGCTGGTTTATCTTCCGACTATCGATAATTCCAAAGAGAGAAAACTGCAACAAGTATATAAACTGGCTCGTCTCGAACTGACACGGGGCAAGCTTCCTGATGCGATGAATTATGGCCTGAAGGGTGTATATCTGGCCGATTCCATCGGTGATACTCTTATGTATCATGGCTTTAATACCATACAGGCGGCAAGCCGGTATCGCATGAATCAGAAGGAGCTGTCGCTGCCGCAGATGCTCAAGTCGGTGGAATATCTCGAGGAGCATAAGGGCCTCAAGAGGGATGTCTTTCTGTCTTTCGCATACGGACAGCTGCTGACGATGCTGTCTTCTGATGACAAACAGTCGGCGATTGCCTACGGGCTGAAACGTGAGGAGCTGCTCGACAGGATGAGAGAGGAGGGTAGGGCTGACAGCATGAAAAGCGGGCTCCTCGACCGTGACTACGCTTTCCACTGCGCGAAAATGGCTGATGAGTATGCCTGCGTCGGACAACTCGACAAGGCGAAACAGTATGAACAGCTGTATTACTCCACTAAGTTTTCCAACACGCTGAGGGGAAAACAGGCGATCCTGGATTATTATATGACGACGAAGAACTATCCGGCTTTCCTGCAGCGCTATGAGGAGAGCAAGGACTACTGGGATCATAAGGATACGCTGAGCAACAGATACAAGACTCTGATGCTTATGGCCTGCCATGCGTGTAATAACACCGGACGATATGCCGAGGCGCGGGATTATCTCAACAGGTATAACATACTGAAGAAGAAACTTCTCTCTATCGAGGCCGAGAGGGAGGATAACCTCCGCGAGATGTATATGCACAAGGTGTCGGAGCAGCTGGCGCAGGTGGCGAAAACCAACAGGCTGGCGAATATCGTGCTTGTCTTGCTTCTCCTGACGATCGGTATTATCCTCGGTGCTGTTCTCTACCTTGTTATCCGGCATCTGTATCTCAAACGCGAGAATATGACGCTGCAGAATGAGGTGGTGGAAAACAAGATGAAATATTTCGAGCTCGTGGCGAAGAACCAGAAGAAGGATGACGCGATGAATTCGAAGATTTTGGAGAAAGTGGAGGAGTTCAACCGTCTTTTCGACGAGGAGCAGATATTTCTCCAGCAGGATCTCTCCCGCACGCAGCTCGAGGAACGGCTCGGTATCAACAAGAATCTCTTCTCACTGGTAATAAAGAAGGCTATCGGCGAACGGCATAATCTGCGCGATTTCATATCCAGCAAACGTGTGATGTATTCCTGCCAGCTGATGGAACAGCACCCGGAATATACCATCAATGATATCTCGATGAAATCGGGCTTTTATACCCTCCGCAACTACCGTACAGTGTTCAAACAGTTCATGGGTGTCGCCCCCCTGGAATACAAGATAGAAACAACCGGCCGCCAGGCTGTCGGAGAGACGGAAACAGCAGAAGAGGATATAGCAGAGGAGGAAAATACTGCCGAAGAGTAATGATACAAGTATTTTGTACATCGACTGATAGTGGTACCTACCGAGCCCGAGAGGGCGAGGTTCTCCCCCTCGCCAGACTGTCCGACAAAGCAATTTCCGCATATATTATAAATACTCTTTAACAC
>Ga0065709_1029360_pt1 | contig 28897 bp, 29 predicted proteins | sample Hoacrofraction14_2_FD_59096 | JGI IMG/M metagenome (GOLD analysis project Ga0065709, IMG submission 59096) | Hoatzin crop microbial communities from Cojedes, Venezuela, sample from fiber fraction 14 v1 | ecosystem: Host-associated > Birds > Digestive system > Esophagus > Crop | place: Venezuela...
GGGCGCTGGCCGCGATGCTCGACCTGGGCCACGGCAGCGGCCCGCTCGACCATGGATTTGCGATGACGGCACAGGAGGAGGGCACCTATGAGGCCGAGTGAGAGAATGTACGAGGTGGGGATGCCGATCTGGGAGAAGTGCTTCACGCATCCCTTTGTCGCGGGCATCGGGGACGGGACGCTGGCGCACGAGAAGTTCCAGTACTTCATGGTCCAGGACCACAAGTACCTCATGCAGTACGCGAAGGTGTTCGCGCTGGGGATCGTGAAGTGTGCGTCGGAGGCGGACATGCGGGTGTTCAGCGACCTCGTGAAGGCGACGCTGGACACGGAGAACGCGGTGCATCAGGCGTATCTGGCGGAGCTGGGCGTGACGCGGGACATGATCGAGTCCACGCCGATGGGGCTCAACAACACGTCCTACACGGACTACATGATCGCGGAGGCGTCGAAGGGCGGCATGCCAGAGATCGTGGCGGCCGTGCTCGCGTGCTCGTGGAGCTACAAGGTGATCGGGGACCATCTGGAGACGATACCTGGAGTAAAGGAGCATCCCTTTTACGGCCGCTGGGTCGAGATGTACACGAGCGACGGGTACCGCAGCGCAAACGACCAGATGATCGACTTGGTCGATCGCTATTGCACGGGACTTCCGGAAGAGCACTTGAGGCGGCTGGAGCAGATCGTCATCGACTGCAGCGCGTACGAGTTCCAGTTCTGGGACGCGGCATGGACGATGGGCGCGTCATACACGCCGGTGGTTGGGTAGCGCACGGCTGTCTTTGGCGGAGCTGCCGGACCACGGCTGTGCGATGACGTCCGCAGGTTGGGCAGCTCCGCAGGTTGGAAACCCTCGTGTTGGACATAAGAAAACAATTTTAGTAATGTAACAAAGGTTTTGGAAATAAAATACGTCTGGGGGACATGCACATGGCGCAGGAAACAACGGTGACGGGTGCGATACTGGCAGTCTACGAGAGCCTGTCGGAGTCGGAGCGCCGTGTGGCGGACTTCATCCTCAACTCGGCGGATGACGACGTGAGCTCGCTGCTCGCCACCGAGATCGCCCAGAGGTCCGGAACCTCCAACACGACGGTCTCGCGGTTCGTGCGCACGCTGGGGTACGACTCCTACGGGCAGCTGCGGGTGGCGCTGGCGCGCGAGGAGACGGCGCGCGAGAGGGACGGCGAGGAGGCCGAGGGCATCTCGTTCGACGACGTCGCCGGGTCGATGCGCTACGTGCTCGACTGCAAGCGCGAGGAGCTTGCCGACACGGCGGCGGGCATCGACGTGGGCGAGCTGGAGCGCGTCGCCCGTCTCATCCAGGGCGCGGGCCTCGTGCTCGTGGTGGGCGTGGGGACGTCGCTCGAGTTCGCGCAGATGGCGGCCGTCAAGCTCACGCACGTGGGCGTGAGGGCCGTGGCACCCGGCACGTCTGACGCCGCGTCGACCCTCTCCCTCTTGCTCACGAGCAGGGACTGCATCATCTTTGTCTCCAACTCGGGACGCTCGCGGCGTCTCTCGGCCATCATGGACACGGCGCAGGACCGCTCGGTCCCCACGGCGCTCGTGACTGCGGACGCCACCTCGTCGCTTGCGGGCCGCGCGGACCACGTGCTCGCGGTCTCCGCCCGCGACCGGTTGCTCGCGGAGGGCATCATGCTCTCGCACAACTCGCTCAACTTCGTGATGGAGGTCATCACGCAGCTCCTCCTGCACGACTCCGCCGAGGGCGGGACGTACATCAGGCAATACAGCCGCTCGGCGAAGGCTGCGTCCGAGAAGTAAGGGACGGTGTCCGAGAAATAACATCGGCCGTGGTGCTGCGACGTCACGCCTCGACGGCGCCGCGACATCGCGGACGGGCCAATGTGAAGATTCCGTGCGACGAAACACTGTCGCAACACATCTGTTAGGATAAGTTATGTAAGCGGATGCTAACGGACAGCTCGCGTGCCTTGATTCGTTCCCACGTCAAGCCAGAAACCATCCATAAGGTTGCGGTCAGACGAAAGGGGACATTTTTATGGCAGCAGCAACTACCGGCAAAAAAATCATTCTCGATCTTGATACGGGCGTCGATGACGCGCTCGCTATCGCCTACATCTTGGGGAGCCCCGAGGCCGAGCTTATCGGCATCACGGGCACCTACGGCAATGTGCTGATGGACCAGGGCACACGCAACGACCTCGCACTCACCGACCTTCTCGGCCACTCCGAGGTCAAGGTCTACCGCGGGCTCGACCATTCGCAGACCACCGACTCCTTCACGGTGCAGGAGATCTCGGCCTTCATCCACGGCAAGAACGGCATCGGCGAGGTCGAGATTCCCGACTCCGACCGCTCCGTCGAGAGCCAGAGCGCCGTCGACTTCATCATCGAGGCCGTCCACACCTACAAGGACCAGCTCGTCTACGTGCCGACTGGCCCCCTCACCAACCTGGCGGCGGCGCTCCGCAAGGATCCCTCCATCAAGGACGAGATCGGTCGCGTCGTGCTCATGGGCGGTGCCCTCACGGTCCCCGGCAACGTGAGCCCCTGTGCCGAGGCCAACATCAGTCAGGACCCCGAGGCTGCCGACGAGGTCTTTCGCTCGGGCATCCCCGCAACGATGATCGGCCTCGACGTGACCCTGCAGACGCTCCTCACCTACAAGGAGACCCAGCAGTGGCGCGAGACCGGCACGGCCGCTGGCAAGGCCTACGCTGACATCACCGACTTCTACATCAAGGCCTACGAGACGACCTCCCCGTACCTCGGGGGCTGCGGCCTGCACGATCCGCTTGCCGCCGCCGTCGCGGTTGACCCCACGCTCGTGACCACCATCCCCATCAACATGAAGGTCGACACCGAGGAGGCCATGCGCGGCCGTACCATCGGTGACGAGAAGCGCCTCAACGACCCCACCAAGACCATGGAGGTCGCGGTCGCGGTCGATGTCGAGCGCTTCCTCAAGGAGTTCATGGGCCGCATCACCGCGCTGGTGAGCGCTGCCAAGTAGCGTGGCTTCGCCCTCGATCCCGAGGGCGGAATCGTAGGGATTGGGTCAGTCGGGCCCTCCCACAACTGGGAGGGGACCCGACCGTTGAGAAAGGTTTTCCCATGTCAGCAGAATCATCGTATAGCTCCAAGGACGCAAAGAGGTGCCTCAGCCTCCTCTTGGTCGTCTTCATCCTGGGCATTCTCTGCCTCCAGGCGTTCAACCTCGTCTTCCAGAAGATCGGCTCAGATATTGGCGCGACGAGCCAGGCGTCGCTGATCACCGCCATCCCCGGCATCGTGCTCGGCATCGTGTGCTTTGTCTACGCGTCGCTCTCCGACTTCGTCTCGCTCAAGCGCATGACGGCGATCGGCTTCATCACCCTGTTCGTGGGCTCGATCTTGGGCTTCTTCGTTCACTCGTCGCTCGTCGCCGTGGTGCTGGCGCGCTCGCTGCAGACCGCCGGCGCCCAAGTCGCGGGATCGGTCTTCCTCGTCGTGGCGGCCCGTTACCTCGAGCCCAAGGACAAGGTCGTCTTCTTTGGCCTCTTCACGGCCGGCTACCAGCTCTCGACGGCCATCGGCGTGCTTGCGGGTGGCTTCCTCTCGACCATCGACTGGTCCTTCCTGTTCCTGATTCCCTCCGTCAGCATCCTGCTGCTCCCCATCATCCTCAAGTCCCTGCCCGATAACGACACGTCTGCGGGTAAGGTCGACCTTGTCGGCTTTGCGATCTTTGGTGTCGCGGTCGCGCTGCTCACGCTGTTCTTCTCCTTCTACAACTGGATGATGCTTGCCGCCGCCGTGATTCTCTTTGCCGTGTTTGGCGTCTACATCAACAAGGCCGAGGATCCCTTCATCACGCCGGACTTCTTCGCCAACAAGAGCTGGCTCGCCGCCGTGCTGCTCATCTTCATGTTCTACTTCCCCAACTACGCCATCTCGCCGATCGTCAACGGCATCGGTGCCAACCTCTATGGCCTCACCACCGCGCAGGTCTCGCTCTACCTGCTCTGGGGTAACCTCGCCGGTGCTGCCTTTGGCATCATGTCGGGCAAGATCATGGGCAAGATCGGCCGCGGTGCCTCGCTCATCCTCGCTGGCCTCTTCCTCATCGTTGGTCTCGTGAGCTCGGCTATGTTCACCAACACGAGCATGGCTGCCATCGTCGTGCCGCTGATGTTCGTCTACGCCGGCCAGGGCCTCATCTACTCGCCGATCGTCGACAACGCCCTCTCCCGTCTTTCCGCTGATCAGTCCGGTCGTGGCATCGGGATGAACGACCTCATCATGAACACGTCGCAGTCCATCGGCATCGCCGTCTTTGGTGGCCTGATCGGCACGTCCTTCGCGAGCGGCTCCTCGCTCTTCGCTGGGTCGGGCGCTGCGGCCAACTACTCCAACCTCTTCCTGATCTTCGCTGGCATCGAGATCGTGTCGCTGCTGGTCTACCTTGCCCTCCGCAAGATGTTCACCGAGAACACGGCCGAGGCCACGCAGACCGAGGCCACGCAGACCGAGGATTCCAACGAGGACGCAAAGGGGCAGAACAATGCTGTCGCGCATGCTTAATGGCCTTGACGGCACCGTGGCCGTCATGGGATCGCTCAACGCCGACTACTCGGTGCGGTGCGCCCGTCTCCCCAAGCCGGGCGAGACGGTCTCGGGGGAGGGTCTCACGCTCACTCCCGGCGGCAAGTCCTCCAACCAGGCCGCCTGCGCCGCCAAGCTTGGTGCGAACGTCGCCATGGTCGGTGCCGTGGGAACGGATGACGCGGCCGACTTCCTGATCGGCCAGCTCGAGCAGGCCGGTGCGGACGTGTTGGGCGTCGAGCGCTTGGAAGGCCCCTCGGGTTCGGCGGTCGTCGAGGTCGATGCCGCAGGCGAGAACTCCATCGTGGTCTCGCCGGGCTCGAACGGCCTCGTGACGCCGGAGCTGGTGGAGCGCCACGCCGACGCCATCAGGGGCGCTCGTGCCCTGGGCCTCTGCCTGGAGGTCCCGATGGACGCCGTCATCCGCGCGGCCCAGATCGCCCACGAGGCGGGCGTGCGCGTCCTGCTCAACGACTCGCCCTTTCAGGCGGAGCTGCCGCGCGAGCTCATCGCCGCGTGCGACGTGCTGCTCGTCAACCAGCACGAGCTGGCGGAGCTTCTCGGCATGGCTGACAAGGGCGGGGCGTCGCTCGACGACTCCCAGTGGCAGGCCATCGCGGCCGCCCTCGGCGAGCTGGGCTTCTACGAGGCGATCGTCACGCTCGGCGGTGACGGTTCGGTGGTGCTCGGTGACGAGCAGGTCCATCGCGTCGCACCGGTGCGCGTGGGCGCCGTGGACACGACGGGCTGCGGGGACGCCTTCATGGGCGCGGTGCTCGCGGGACTGGCCTCGGGCCGCACGCTGGCCGAGTCGGCCGACGTGGCCTCGTACGTGGGGGCCTACGCCGCCTGCGGCCACGGTGCCCAGGCAAGCTATGGTACGCCCGAGGAGATTCTCGCGAAGCTTGCCTAGCACGGCGGTCGCAGAGAGACAGATGAGGAGGCTCGCGTTATCGCGGGCCTCCTCTCTTTGTGGCGCTTGGCAGTGTGCCCTGCCTCCGCCGCCACTTCGGTTGTCGCTGATAAGACGCCGGTAGCTTACAGCGTCGCCGCCCTATGGAGCGGAACGACCTTGCGTCGAGAGGTCGAACGTGCCTTGTGGAGGTCGACGGCCTCCTGGAGGTTGAGCCAGAACTCGGGCGTCGTGCCCAAACACTCTCCCAGGGCCAAGGCCATCTCGGCGCTTATGCTGCGCGAGCCGGAGAGCAGCTGATACACCGACTGGCGCGAGAAGCCTATCGCCTCGGCAAGGCTGGACGGGCTGATGCCCAGGGGATCGAGAAACTCCTCCCGAAGCACCTCACCTGGTGATGTGGGCGACCGCTGCGGCGCCTGGTCGTTTGCGTAAGCCATCTTCCCTCCTCTCTTAGTGGTAGTCACAGAACTCCACGTCATACGCATTGCCATCGGAGAATCTAAAGCAGATCCTCCATTGGTCGTTGACGCGAATCGACCACTGCCCCTTTCGGTCTCCCCGCAGTTGCTCCAATCGGTTGCCGGGTGGCACCTCCAGGTCCGATATGGCAGAAGCCGCGTGAATCATGTCCAGCTTTCTGATCGCCCTTGACGCGAGAATGCCATCTATGCCATGTGCCCTACCGGTGATGTAGAGCCGTTTGGAGCGCTTGTCGGAAAATGTCTTGATCATGGACAGATTGTAACGCATCACGTGACACAAGACAAGAGGCGATTAGCTGTCAAACTGCTGAGCCTATGCTAGGCATGCCATTGTCGGCTCCATATCAGAGTCTCAGCCGAGCTCGCGTATCGTGCAGGTGTGCTGGCGTGTCTTGGGGTCGTAGGAGATTCCTGCGAGAATGACGCGACCGCCGTCCGCCATCCAGTCCGCGAGCACGTCGGGGTAGCGCCTGTCGAGAATCTGGGTGATGGCCGTCTTCGCGTCCGTGTCCCACTTGAGCTCTACGAGGATCGCCGGTCGGTCGGCGAACGCGCGGCGGGGGATGAGCAGCAGGTCCGCGAAGCCCTTGCCAGCTGGCGCCTCGCGCACGAAGGTGTACCACTGGCGGGCGGCATAGAGCCCGAGGCTGAGCGTGTACGCGAGTGCGTTCTCGTCGTTGTACGAGAGGCGGCTGGTCTCCTGATGGGCGCGCTCGATGCCTTTGGCAACCGCCTCCTCGTCGTGGCTGACGATGGCGTTGAGGAGCGCACCCGATCCGCGCACCGCTTGTGCGACGGTGTCCCACCCGCCGACGCTCGTGGCGTTGACGAACTCCCGGAGGACCTCCCGGTTGGGCACAAAGACGGTCTTGCTCCTCTGCTCGTAGCCGAGGTAGCCAAGGTGCACTAGGAGCGTGAGCACGTCGTCGGCGGTCGAGAACGTGGTCATGTCATTGGCGAAGGTTCCCACGTTCACCTCGAGGGCGTCACCTGCCATCAGACGTATGACGGCGTCTCTCAGCCCCTCGTAGTTCATGTCGATGTAGACCTTGAGCGCCTCGAAGGTCTCGGTCTTGTTCCAGTAGTCGTCAAACTCGTGGAAGGTCATTGCCGAGACGATCGAACGGGGCGAGAAGATCTCGAACGTCACGGTCTCGCCGTCGGTGTGCTCGCGTTGCAGGCGATATCCGTTGTACCACGAGACCGTCTCCTCGTATGGCATGTTTCACTGCTCGCAGAGCGTCAGCACCTCGTCGGCGGTGAAGCCCACGTAGGGCGCGAGCTGGCGCGGCGAGGTCATGGAGAACTCGTCGAACATGTTGAGCGCCGAGTGCTTGCCGCACTTCTTGATGGGCAGGATGCCCGTCATGTAGCAGAGCGCCACGTACGGCCGGTCCTTGAGCCAGGTGCGCAGGAAGTCCAGATAGAGCCGCTGGCCCGCCTCGTCGCCCTGACGCTCGCGCATCACGCAGTCCCACTCGTCGATCACGATGACGAACTGTGTGCCGGTCTGCGCGTAGGCGTCGGCCATGGTGTCGGGGAGTCCGTCCTCGGGGTAGAGGTCAAGCTCCTCATAGATTATACGTGGCCGGCGGCCCATCTGCCGCTGCGGCCCCCGTCGCCAGCTGCCTCATGCGTTCGCTGGCGTCACGATCATGGACGAGCCTGCGTCGTCCTGCTTGGACGTCCCCATCTGGAAGCGGTAGGTCACGAGGTCGGCACGCGTGTAGGACTCGGTGTACTCATAGACCACGTTGGTCTCGAGCCGGGCCACGCGCTCGATCCGGTAGCCGATCGCGCCCTTCGCGCAATCGAGCAGCGGGGCGACGTCATCGGGGAGCACGACCGCCTGCAGCGTCTCCACGGCGGCGTGCGGCTCGATGCCACAGGTGTCGCGCAGCGCGGCGTAGAGCGAGCCGCCCTCGAAGTCCATCGACTCGATGTCGGCGCAGAGCACGTGGGGGATGTAGGTGTCCTCGTAGAGGATGGGCGTCCCGTTGGCCTTGCGCACGCGGGTGAGGTGGAACACCTCGCACGTGGTGCCCGTCAGCTCGAGACGTCCTTGCACCTGCGATCCCGCGACGTCGATGACCTCCTGCGCGCGCGTCAATGACGACGGCGTCACGCCGGCGCTCTCCATGTCGCTCGAGAAGTTATAGAGATGGTTGAGCTCGCGGCTCAGGTGCGTGGTCTCCTGGACGAACGTGCCCTTCCCTCGATAGCGAACGAGCAGGCCCTGTTCGACGAGCTGGTTGATGGCCTGGCGGACGGTCGAGCGGCTCAGGTTGAGCACGCTGCAGACCTCCTCCTCGGGCGGCATGCGGTCGCCGGGCGCGAGGCCCCCCGTCTTGGCCTGCAGCGCGAGAAAGCTCGAAAGCTGCAGGTAAAGGGGTGTGCTGCTCGTGCGCGACGGAGTAAATGCCTGAGCCAGCTCGTGTGCGTCCATAGGTACCTCCACAGATTCTTCACATCAAGGAATTCTCGTTGACAGCGTATTCATACCTTTGTACCATACAAACCAACAAAGAGGTTGTTAGATTGTACGAGACAAAATATAGCAAAGCACGAACGCCTCGCGCAAGAGACAGCCACTTTGGGACGGCCGCAGCCGACGCGGGCGTCCTGGAAGTAGAGAGAAGACCGCAAGGGAAGGGACACCGCCATGAAGCCCACCAAGAAAGCCGCCGAGATGACCGTCAAGGAACTCGCCCGCTACATCGACCAGTCCGTCCTCAAGCCCGAGTTCACCGTCGATGAGATCAAGAAGTACGCCCAGGAGGGCATCGACTTTGGCTGCGCCACCATCTGCATCAACCCTGCCTCGCTGCCCATCGTCGCGCCGATGGTGGAGGGCACGGACACCGGTCTCTGCATGGTCTGTGACTTCCCCTTTGGCTTGGCAACCACCGAGGCCAAGGCGATGCTCGCCGAGGAGTACTGCTCCACGTACGACATCGAGGACCTCGACATCGTCGCCAACTACGGACGTCTGCGCTCGGCGACCTTGACTACGTGGTCGAGGACCTCAAGCCCGTGGTAGAGGCCTGCCACAGGCACGGCACGCTCGTGAAGGTCATCATCGAGACAGACTTCCTCACGCCCGAGCAGATCGCCGACGGCACCCGTTGCGCCATCAAGGCCGGTGCCGACTTCATCAAGAGCTCCACGGGCTTTGTCACCGGCGTGGAGAGCGTGGGTGCCACCACCGAGGTCGTCCGGGCGATGATGGACGCGGGCGAGGGCAAGATCAAGGTCAAGGGCTCCGGCGCAATTCGCACGCGCGAGCACTTCCTTGAGCTCATCGACATGGGCATCGACCGCATGGGCGTTGGCTACCGCTCCACCCCGGTGGTGCTCGACTGCACGCCCGAGGAGGCCAAGAACCTCGCGTAAGGCCTCACGACTCGGCGCATCGATGCTTTGCGGCACCCCGCACGGACTCCCCACGTGCGGGGTGCCGGTTTTGTGCGATTGGGCATGTTGGTCTCAACCGGTTGCCGGGGGCTTCTCGGAGGCGGGAGTCCAAAACCATGCACGACTCGATGATTGTGCATGGAATTTCTCGGTCAGTTGGCAAAAAAACGTACACGGCTGGAAGATTGTGCATGAAAGATTTTCGAGACAGTCTTGAAACCGCTGGTAGTCGGCTTGGTCTTCAAATCCATGCATGCACGATTTTCTCTTCATGCATGGATTTTCTCGTTCCAGCCGAGAAAATCCATGCACATACGAAGGCTCATGCATGTTGAGGGTACGAGGGCTCGCTGATGCGGGTTGTGGGAAGTGCCATGCCCGTGTGCTCGAGCCAGTCGAAGGGGAACTCGAGGTTGGCGAACCTCAGACTCTTTCCCAGACGCGCGTATTTAAAGTGCTTGTTTTCCGAGTCGAGCTGCGAGGGAATGGCATCGAACACCATGCGGATCTGCCGCTGCTCAAGGGGGTCATCAACGTACTTGTCATGTCCTCCTCATAGGTGGCGATGATACCGCGCTGCAAGTTTCGCGCACGCATGAGGTCGGGGCTTTCTACGAACGCCTGAACCACATCGGGCATGCCGCCGACCAGCAGGTAGCGATAGAAGGTGTCCATGAGCTTGTCGTGCAGGTAGTCAGGAATCGTCTCGCCATGCTGGAGGCATGAGCGAGCACATCCCATCACGGCCGCTCCCAGCCCATTAGCCCAGCAGAACTCCTCGAAGTCAAGAGGGTACATCGTCAGCTGCTGAAGGAATCCCACGGGGATTGACGCGACGTTGGCAAGGTCGATTCCGAGAAGCGAACCGGAGAGGATGTAGTCGTAGTCCGTCCTCTCGAGCAGCGGCTTTATTCACGTGGGAAGGTCCGTCTTGCACTCCTGGATCTCATCAAGAAAGACGAGTCCTGTCAGGGACGAGTTCCTTCTCACTGAGTACCGAGAGACGAAGCGACAGGTCGTCGGCATCCGTCGCATGCGAGACCGTCTCTTGGGCCGTCTTGTTGTCGAGAAAGTTTATCTCTGCCAGGACGTCATAGGCATGAGTCGCGAACTCGCGTACGGCGGTGGTCTTTCCTACCTGCCGAGCGTCCGTGATGAGCAGGGCCTGCGTTGTTTTGGTGCGCTTCCACTCGGATATGCTGTCGCATGCCTTTCGCTTGAGCATATGAGTTCCCTACGAGCAAAAATGCGTTTTTCTCATAAAAGAATACCATTGCGACAGCGTTTTTCTCAACAAAGGTATGAGATTCTACTGCGTTTTCTTACTCGCTCTCGCTAGTCGAGAAGGCCAAGGTGCAGCGAGGACGGAGATGGTGCTGCCGTCGGTGGTCGGTGACGTGCCGGACGCTCCACGCCCCCGCCTCGGGACCGCAGCCTCGTCGCGTCCGGGCCTGACACGAGAGTCTTGAGCTCCCGGCTCGTGGAACGGCAAACCAACCCCTGTCTTGGTCACACCCCCAGCGTTGTTATCGGGATGACGTACACGCCGTCTGGGCGCCGGTAGCCGTAGGGCGATATGCCGCAGATGACGCCGAGGCAGCATGGGGGTCGCTGTCCGCCCCTCTCCATCTTTGCCGAGAGTCTCATGAGGCTTGTGGCGGCCTTGTCTACCTGGTCATGTCCGAGCTTGATCTCGAAGGCCGCCCAGTCCTGGTTGGGGAGCTCCACGATCGCGTCGGCCTCGAGCCCGCTGTTGTCATGGTAATGGAAGATCGTCGCGCCAAGCGCTTGGGCGTAGACCCGTAGGTCATGGACGCACAGCGCCTCAAAGAGATTTCCGAGCGTCTTCATGTCGCTCAGCAACGATTCCTTTGTCGCGCCGAGCGCCGCTGCGGCAAGTGACGGGTCGCAGAGGTGACGCTTGGGCGCTACTCTGATTCTGACGGGAGACCTCAACGCCGGGAACCATGCGGGCTGGTCGGCAAGAAGGTAGAGCTTCTCGAGTGCCGAAAGGTACGGTGTGAGAAACCTCGTGTCGTCTTGCCCGTCGTCCCCGTCCTCCTCGGCTGCGGTCGCGTCGCGCGCGATCGTCACTTTGCGGGCCATCGTGGACTCGTTGCGGGCGAGGGATGCGATGATGCGTCTCGCGAGCATGGGATCGTGTGCGGTTGGCTCGGTCCTTCTGATGTCGTCGGTGACGGTTTGGTCTATGTAGCTGCGGGGGAGGAGGGTGGGGTCCGCAGGCGGGAGCTCGACGGACTCGGGCCATCCACCGCGCACGATGAAGCTCGCGATGTCAAGCAGGCCCGCGCTCGATGTGGCAGAGAGGTCCTCTCCCGCGAGCATGCTTCCGAGCGACATCTCCCCGCTTGACTCGCCCGTCTCCCAGAGCGACATGGTCGTCATGGCAAACGAGATGATCCTTCCCGTGCCGGAGTGTGCGGTGCGTGCTGGCGAGGCCGAACCCGTGAGGATGAACTGACCGTACGCGCGGGTCCTGTCGCACGCAAAACGCACGGCATCCCAGAGCCCCGGGACCTCCTGCCACTCGTCTATCAGACGGGGCTGGTCTCCGGCAAGGGCGAGCTGGGGATCGAGGCGCGCCACGCCCCTGTTGGCAAACCCACCTGAGGGGTCGGACACCATGAACGCGGACTTGGCGTGCACTAGCGCGGTGGTCGTCTTGCCGCACCACTTGGGGCCAACGATCGACACGGCGCCCGCAGAGCCGAGCATGGTCGTGAAGGTCCCGTCCACTATGCGGGGTTTGTAGCCATCTACCTGCATGTTTGTCCAATCGCCGGGGATCCGCACAATCGGCAGCTGGATTCTCTTGTATTATTTTACCTCAGCATGCAGAAAAGCACGTGCCATTTTGTTTGGTTTGCAAATGATATTTTGCATGGTTTGCAAATCATGTTCTGCAACATTTGCAAGTTTGCGATTGGGTCAACAGGGGCTCTCGGGCCCTACATCCATTCGCGCCTGTAGTCTTCGGGGTGCTCGTAGAGGCAGAGGCGGATGCCGTTGGGATCCTCGATGAAGACCTGCCTGCCCATCGAGGTCGGCACGATGGGGCTAATGGGCTCGACCCCCTTCTTTGCCAGATATGCGAGCTGGGCGTCGAGGTCATCAACGTCGGCGCCCATCGAGTACACGCCGACGGGAAAGAGTGAGTCCTCGATGAGCACCGCCGACGCGGCGTCCGTCTGCATGATGACGATCTTCCCGCCGCTCGGCAGGTCGACGCTGTAACCCTCTTGACACCTGAGCGTGTCTCGGTAGAACGCGACCGACTCCTCTATGTCCTTCACGATGATCGTCACATACTGCATGTTTACGTTCATGATCGTCCCCTTCGAATCCCAGCTGTTGGAGAATCGCACAAGGCTGTTGGATTCCCGACTAGTGGATGAACAGACGAATGATCTTCAGGTTCAGCCACGAGTAGGGTTGGTAGCGCATCGGCATGTCGATGTAAGTGTACTTCTGGATGATGCTCTTCTCGTGGCTGAACGTGTCGAAGCTCTTCTTGCCGTGGTAGCTGCCCATGCCGGAGTGTCCCACCCCGCCAAAGCCCATTTCGGGCGTGGCCAGGTGCATGATCGTGTCGTTGATGCACCCGCCGCCGAACGGCACGAAGCGCAGGAAGCGCTGCTGGGTGGCCTTGTCCTTCGCGAACAGGTAGAGCGCCAGCGGCTTTTCGCGCGACGTGATGAAGTCGACGGCCTCGTCGATCGTGTCGTACGAGATCGCCGGCAGGACGGGGCCAAAGATCTCTTCTTGCATGACTGCGTCGTCGGGTGTGACGCGGTCCATGACGATTGGCGCGATGCGCAGCGTCTCGGGGTCGGCCTCGCCGCCGTAGACCACCTTGCTCTTATCGACCAGGCCCAGCACGCGGTCGTAGTGCTTCTTGTTGATCATCTTGCCGTAGTCGGGATTGACCAGCGCGTCGGTTCCGTACATGACCTTGATCTGTTGGAACAGCAGCTTCAGGAACTCGTCCTTCACCTTGGCGTCTACCAGGCAATAGTCGGGTGCGACGCACGTCTGCCCCAGGTTGAGGTACTTGCCAAACGCGATGCGCGCCGCTGCGACCTTGAGGTTGCAGTTGTCGGTGACGACGCACGGGCTCTTGCCCCCCAGCTCCAGCGAGACAGGGGTCAGGTTGGCCGCCGCCTTCTCCATCACCAGCTTGCCCACGTTCACGCTGCCGGTGAAGAAGATGTAGTCCCAGCGCGCCTCCAGCAGCGCGGCGTTCTCCTCGCGACCACCCTCGACAACGGCAACGACGTCGGGCGGCAGGCTTTCCTCGATAATGGCGCGCAGTACCTTTGACGATGCCGGAGCGTAGGCCGACGGCTTAATCACGCAGCAGTTGCCGGCTGCCAGCGCGCCGGCCAGCGGCTCCAGCGTCAGCAGGAAGGGGTAGTTCCAGGGGGCCATGATCAGCACCTCGCCGTAGGGCTCCTGCACCGTGAAGCTCTTGGCGTGGAAGTTTGCCAGATGCGTGCGACGGCGACGTGGCTTTGCCCAGTCCTTCACGTGGCTCATCTGGTAGCGGATCTCGTCGAGCGACAGTCCGATCTCGCACATATAGCTTTCGTGCAGCGACTTGCCCAGGTCCTCGTGCAGGGCCGCCGCAATCTCGGCCTCGTGGCGCCTCACGCCCTCATAGAGCAGCTCCAACGCCGCGATGCGATAGGACACGTCGAACATGGCGTGCGACGCGAAGAAGGTGCGCTGCCGTTCGATGATGCTGTTCACCTGGTCTACGTTCATTGCGGACGCTCCTTTCCTTTTGATTGGCAACTATGGGCGGTCTACGCCGAGAACGTGTCGTTCTCGGCCATCATGCCGCCCACGACGTAGTACATGTGCTGCAGCTGGTAGACGTCCATCAGCACGGGCACGGGATAGAGCGGGTTGCTTTCGGCGTCGGCGTTCTTTGCCATCTGGGGGGTGTCGGCGACGTCGATTCCCTCGATGTACTTGGGGATTCCCATGCGCTGGTTCATGTCGTCCACCCAGTCGATGAAGGCGGCTGCGGCATCGGCGTCGGACTGGTTGGTGCCAGCTATGCCCGCAAGGCGCGCAAGTTTGGCCAGCTTCGGGTGGATTTTCGCCCCGTAGGCGCGCAGGAAGTGCGGCAGGATGACCGCGTTGGCCAGGCCGTGGGCGATGCCGTAGCGGCCGCCCAGGCTATGCGCCACGCCGTGGACGTACCCCACGTAGCTCTGCGTGAACGCGATGCCGGCCTTGTACGATGCCAGCAGCATGTTCTGGCGGGCCTCCTGGTCGTCGCCCGTTCTCGTAGGCGCGGAAGAGGTTGTCGTGGATGAGCTTGACGGCCTCCTCGGCCTGCTGGCGGGTGTACTTGGACGTGGAGCGCCCGATGTACGCCCTCGACCGCGTGCGTGAGCGCGTCCATGCCCGTCTGGGCGGTGATGGGCGCCGGCAGACCCTGCGTGACCTTCCAGTCATGCACCGCATAGGATGGAATCAGGCAGAAGTCGTTGATGGGGTACTTGTAGTGCGTCGCGTCGTCGGTGATGACCGCGGCCAACGTGACCTCGCTGCCCGTGCCCGCCGTCGTGGGAACGGCGATGATCAGCGGCGTCTTCGCCAGCACCTTGAGCACGCCGCGCATCTTTGACAGGCTCTGCTTTGGCTTGGCGATGCGCGCGGCCACGCCCCTTCGCGCAGTCCATGGCCGACCCGCCGCAAAGCCGATGATGGCCTGGCATCCTGCGTCCAGGTACATCTGGCGTGCGGCCTCGACGTTGGACACCGTGGGGTTCGCGACCGTGTAGGCGTAGACCGCGCGCGCCACGCCCGACTCCTTGAGGTGCGCGACCATGGGATCGGGCAGGCCGAGCTCTGCGATGCCGGGGTCGGTGACCACCAGCACGCTCGAGATGCCCTTCTCCTTGCACACGTCGGCGACCTCGGCGGTAACGTGCAGGATGGTCGGCTCGCGGTACGGCAGAACGGGAAGCGCCGCCCGGAACCCGGTTTGGTACGAACGACAGAAACACGACCGGAGGAAATTCATAGACATCCTTTCTCGAAGATGTCCCTACTGTATCAGCGTTTGGACCTCAGCAGTGGGAATCGATTGATCGAGTCCGAGTGTCCCTGCTGAGTTGATTATTTATCGCGGTAGTGTGAGCCGCATTGCAGCAAGATGATTTCGCCGCCTGCTATCTTGAAAACGATGCGGTTTTTCGCATCAATGCGGACGCTCCAATACCCCGCCAAGTTCCCTGACAGGGGCTCAGGCTTCCCGATGCAATTGTATCCGTTGCAGCCTATGTCTGACAGCAGTCGGTTAATCCGCCGAAGGGCTTTTCTGTCTTGCCCCTGCCAATAGAGATAATCCTCCCAAGCGTCATCATGCCAAATTTTCCTCATGAGTCCTCTTCGATAAGGTCGTGTGATGACATATGCCTTCCTACTTCGATGTCTTCGGCAGCGGTGCGAAGCCTCTTCATGTTCGCCGCGCTGTAGAAAGGATCCGGATCGGCCGCGACCTCGAAGGGGATTCTGCGTTCTCTGCCGAGTTTGACGAGAAATATGTTTATCGCGGTGGACAACGGCATCCCGATGTCTTTGCATGTGCTTTCGGCCTGGCGTTTCACCGTCTCGTCGATCCGCACGCTGATTTGTGCCATGCGTTCCCCCTTATCTAAAACAACATTCTACACAATGTAGTGTACTTGAAATCTAATGTATAGCAATAGGTACAAATCTGCTTATTGACTGCTGCTGATGGAATGGTTGGTTGCATAAAGTTTGCGATAGGAAGGCACCCAGTCGATAAGAAAAATAATTCCCAAAATATACTTGACAATAGAAAATCATCGTCCTAAGATGTAACCATCGAAAAAGCCGCGCCGGAGAAATGGCGCGCGAGCGGCTTGTTATCCTACGGGAGCAAAGACCAAGAACCCTACGAGGGTCTTGGTCTTTTTTGTTCGACGCGGCTTTGTCGATATCCACGTCAGGCGGGCTGCAGACCTCCTGGCACGAGAGGAGAAGGGACGGGACATGAGCATCGACGCAGACACCAAGCGCGCGATAGAGCAGGCGGCCGGAGGGGCGCAGAACATCACGTTCTCCCACGCGACCGACGAGGCCATGACGCTGAGCGTCAAGGACCAGGGACTCGTCGACAGGCGCGCGCTCGAGAAGGTCGAGGGCGTCGCCGCCTGCGAGCTCTCAAACGGCATGCTCACAGTCTCGATCGCACAGGACCAGGAGGAGAAGATGGCCAGCAAGCATCACGACTTTGCCGGGCAGGTGCTCGACAACGTCGGGGGAATCGACAACGTGGTGAGCCTCACGCACTGCATCACGAGGCTCCGCTTCAAGCTCAAGGACGAGTCCAAGGCCGACAAGGACGCGCTCATGGCATCCGACGGCGTGATCACCGTCATGCAGGCCGGCGGCCAGTACCAGGTGGTCGTGGGCGACAAGGTGGACGACGTGTACGACACGCTGCTCTCCGAGTACCACGTCAAGGGTGCCGGTGAGGTCGATGCCGACGACGCCGCGCCGGCAGACGACGAGGGCGGCAACCTCTTCGACAAGCTCATGGGCACCATCTCCGGCACGATGGCGCCGCTCCTGATGGGCCTCGCCGCGGCCGGCATGATCAAGGGCCTCGTCGCGATGGCGGCCGCCATGGGCTGGATCACCACGACGAGCGGCACGTACCAGGTGTGGTACGCCATCGGCGACGGCTTCTTCTACTTCCTGCCCATCATCCTCGGCTACACGGCCTCCAAGAAGTTTGGCTGCTCGGAGTTCACGGGCATGGCCATCGGCGCGGCGCTCGTCTATCCCACGATGGTCAACATCGCCAACCCTGCGGTCATCGACGCCACCGCCACGACCGTGGCCGAGGCCGTCTCGGTACCTCAGGCACTTGGCTCGATCTTTGCCGGAACGCCGTTCGAGATGAGCTACTACAGCACCTTCCTCGGCATTCCCATCGTCATGCCCGCTGCTGGGTACACCTCCAGCGTCATCCCCATCATCCTCGCCGTCTGGGTCGCCTCCAAGCTCGAGAAATGGCTCAAGACCGTCGTCCCCTCGGTCGTGCGCAACTTCCTCGTGCCCGTGATCTGCTTCGCCGTCATGGCGCCGCTCACGTACCTCCTCATCGGCCCCATCGCCGGCATCATCTCCGGCGTGCTCACCCTCATCGCCGAGACCATCTACAACATCCCCGTCATCGGCGCACCGCTCTCTGGCCTCGTGATCGGCGGCGGCTGGTCGACGCTCGTCATGTTTGGCCTGCACTGGGCCATCGTGCCGGTCTTCCTCAACAACTTCAGCACGCTCGGCTTCGACTACGTGAGCGCGGTCACGTTCCTCGGCGGCTTCATCGCCGTGGGCCAGGGCATCGCCTTCCTTCTGCGTTCCAAGAACGAGAAGATGAAGGGCGTCGCCATCCCCGCCACCATCTCCCAGTTCTGCGGCGTCGGCGAGCCGTTCCTCTACGGCGTCCAGATCCCCTCCAAGATCCTCTTCGTCCAGGATGTCGTTCTCTCGGCCATCGGCGGGCTTATCATGGGCATCCTCGGCGTCAAGATCTACATGAGCGGCGGCATGGGCTTCTTCGCCTTCCCGAGCTACATCAACCCCGCCACGGGTGACATGAGCGACATGATCAAGTGCATCGTCGTCACGGCGGTCATGACGGTCGCCGGCTTCGTCCTCACGATGCTCACCTACTCGGACGAGAAGGCCGGCTTCGCCACGGGCGAGAAGGTCGAGGCCGTCTCGCGCGACGAGGCCAAGGCGCAGATCGCCGGTGCTGCGGCGTCCGCCAAGTAAGTCACCCTCGGCCACGTCGCCTTTCCCCTTGGCGGCGTGGCCATTCTCGGCACGGCAGGGCCCATGGCTGGCTCTACACTGGTCATGGGGCCTCGCCATACGTCACCCGTCCCGCGCCGGCCGTTACGGCCCGCACGAAAGGAAAGCGTCATGTGGATCACCAAGAGCATCAACAACAGCTGCGCGTTTGGGCGGGACTCCCAGGGCAATGACGTCATCGTGTTTGGCAAGGGCCTCGGCTACAGGCGCCCGCCGTACGAGCTCGACGACCTCTCGCGCATCGAGCGCACGTTCTACGGCGTCAAGCCGGCGGTCGCCAACATGCTGGCGGACATTCCCGGCGAGTACGTGCTCGTGGCGTCGGACATCGCCACGCTGGCCCGTGCCGAGCTGGGCGTGGAGCTCAACCCCAACTTTCCCGTCACCCTTGCCGACCATCTCAACTTCGCGATCGCCCGGCACGCCAAGGGCCTGGACCTGGAGACGCCGCTCGCCCACGACGTGCGTCACCTCTTTCCCAAGGAGACGCGCCTGGCGACGCTCGCCGTGGGACTCGTGAACCAGCGCCTGGGGGCTGACCTCCCCGAGGAGGAGGTGGCCAACGTCGCACTGCACCTCATCGACGCGGAGTCCGACCAGGGCGACATGAACGCCACGCGCAAGGCGACGACGGTCATCAGCGACGTCACCAAGATCGTGGAGCGCGACCCGGGGACCACGATCGACACCGACTCCACCGAGTACGCGCGCTTCGCGATGCACCTGCGCTACCTCGCGGCGCGCGTCGATGCGGGGCGGGAGCAGGGGCGCGATCGCGGCACGGACGTGGCGCCCATGCTGGAGGTCATGCGGGGGTCATACCCCGAGGCGTGGCGCGTCGCCCAGGACGTGCTCTCGTACTTCTCGGACACGTGGGGGTGGGAGTGCGACGAGAGCGAGACGCTCTACCTGCTCATACATCTCCAGCGCCTGCGGACGGCGCTGGAGTGACCGGAACGGGCGGCGGCTGGCCCGTGCACCCTTGCGCATCCCTGCGGGGCGGCCCCGCCAGCATGGCACGACGATTCGACCAACCTATACCCGATGGGAGCTCTCATGAGCAAGGCACTTGACGGAGCGCTGTGGATCTCTGGGCCGGAGTACGACTACGGCCCCGACGACGCCTCCTACTACCAGGATCATCCCAACCACGTGGTCACGACCACCTTCGACGCCGAGAAGCCCCAAGGCGCCGTGCTCGAGGTCGCCGTCTGCGGCCTTGCGGTCGTGCGCCTCAACGGGGTCGCCCTGGAGGGCGGCGTGCCCCTCGGCGACTGGACCAACTACGCCCAGGCGGTGTACGTGCGCAGCTACGAGGTGGGTGACCTGCTCGTGACGGGGAAGAACGCCGTCGAGGTCGAGCTGGGCAACGGCTTCTACAACCCCGCGCCGCTCACGATGTTTGGCAAGTACAACCTGCGCGAGCGCCTCGCCGAGGTGGGGACGCCCCAGGTGCTGCTCGCCATCACGCAGGGCGATGCGACGCTGGTGCGGACCGACGCCACGTGGGGCTGCAGAGAGGGGAGCCGGCTCTTCAACAACCCCTACCTGGGCGAGCGGGTCGACCTGCGCGTCGCGCGCGGGCGGGAGCTGTCGCTGGTGGCGCGTGCCGGGCACCGCCACCTCGAGCCCTCTCCCGTACCGCCCTGTCGGGTGGCGGGACGCGAGGAGGCCGCGCTCGTCCGCGAGACCGAGCGGGGGCTGCTCGTGGATGTGGGCAAGGTCGTGGCGGGCTTCGCGGACCTGACGCTCCGCGCCCGCGCGGGTCAGGTCGTGACCGTGACCTACGCCGAGCTGCTGCGCGAGGACTGCACGATCAACTGCGAGTCCAACCTGGCCGGTCTCGTGGGCGCCGAGACCCCGAGCGGCGTGTGCCCCGGGGGGCCCGGCGCGCCGGATCGCGCGCTCGAGCGTGACGTCATCGTCTGCGCCGAGGGAGAGAACCGCTTCACGAGCAGGTTCTCGACGCACTCGTTTCGCTACGCGCTCGTAGAGGGCGTGGCGCGCGAGGACCTCTTGGGGTTCTCGGCCGTCTACGTGCACACCGACCTTTCCCAGGCGGGCAGCCTCAGCACGGGCAACGCATCCTTCGACCTGCTGCTTGACGCGGCGCGGCGCACCAAGCTCAACAACGTCCACGGCGTCTGGGAGGACTGCGCCCGCGAGCGGCTGGGGTACGGCGGCGACATGGTCGCGCTCGCGCACTCCAACGCGATGATGTTCGACGTGAGCGGGCTCATCGACAAGACCGTCGCGGACTTCCGCCGCGACCAGACGGCGCGCGGGGGCCTTCCCGAGACGGTGCCGTTCATGGGCATCGGCTCCAACGGGCCGGCCTACGGCGAGGGCCCGCTCCTCTGGCAGCTCGCCTACCCCTACCTCACGGTGCGGACCGACCAGTACTACGGGCGGCGCGACGTGCTCGAGCGCGAGTGGCCGCACCTGCTGGACTACGCCCGCTACCTCATGTCCTTCGATCCCGCGGAGCTCGCGACCCACTGCCTGGGCGACCACGGCGCCCCCGGCACGGCGGCGGACTTCAAGAGCGGCACGCCCGACAAGGACCTTGTCGGGCACTGTGCCATCCTCTGGTCGCTCGAGTGCGTGGCCGAGGTTGCCCGGCGGCTGTGCGACGGCCGAGGCGCGCGTCCCGTGGTGGCGCGCGATGACGCCGAGGAGGTCGAGCGGTACGCGGCCGGGCTGCGCACGCAGGTCGAGGGGCGCTTTCGCAACGACGACGGATCGTACGGCGAGGGCAGCCAGACGGCGTGCGCCTTTGCCGCAGGCCTGCATCTGGCGGGCGAGGGGGACGCGGCGGCGTGTCTGGCCAAGCTCGTGGGGCAGGAGGGGTACCTCTCCTGCGGCATCTTTGGGTCGTCCCATGCGTACGGCGTTCTCCATCGCACGGGTCGCGACGACGTGATGGAGCGGTGGCTGATGCGCGAGGAGGACCCGAGCCTGCTCGGCATGCTCGCGAGCGGCAGCGGCGTCCTGGCCGAGCAGTTCCACGAGTTTCTCTCGTCCTATGACCACGCGATGTTCAGCAGCTACGCGCAGTGGCTCTACCAGGCGCTCGGCGGCATCACGGTGGCAGACGACGCCGTGGCGGCGGACCACCTGGTCATCGACCCGTACCTCTCGCGCGCGACCGATGCGGTGAGCTGCTCGTATGCGACGCCGCGTGGGGAGGCGCGCGTGAGCTGGCGTCGCACGGGCGATGAGGTGGGCCTCACGGCGACCGTCCCTGCGGGCACCCGCGCGGAGGTCGCGCTGGGAGGCGAGCGGCGTTCCGTCGATGCCGCGGACGCGGCCCAGACGGTCACGCTGCGCATGTCCTGCTAGCTAGGGCCCAGACGGGTCGGGGTGGCGATGGTGCCAACGCCCTCAGCGATGGCAGTTCCTGCCGACAGGAGCATAGCCGTAGATGCGAAACTTGTCTCAACGGATAAGTCGGGGGATAATTAGGGCCGTAAGGCGCTCGAGCATGGTGTTTGAGACGAGCTATCTTGGTGAGCTCTGTCTGTGAGGGCATCGCTGGCTTGGGCGCGGGTCGCCGAGGGACATGAGGCGCTGCTCGACCTATTCGACGGTGACGGCGAGCCGTGTGACGAGCTGAGGGAGGCGCTCGCTCCCCTGGTGAGCCCTCGCTACGTGGTCTGTGACGGCGACGAGCGGGAGCACGAGGACGACCCGCGAACCGCCATCCTGTACGTGGGGGAGGACTCCTCGACGCTGTTGCGTCGTGCCTCCGGATATCGCGGGGGATGGAAGGTCATACCGCTCGAGGGCGTGGATGACTCCGACCTCGCGCTCATGGGGGTCCCCGACTTTGCGGCGGAGCGCCATGGCGTGAAGGTGCGCCTGGAGGACACGAGGGATGACAAGATGCTACTCGTCGCGTTGACGCGCGGCTTTGACAACATGATGAGGTCGTGGGAGGAGCGGGGCCTTCCATACGAGGCGCTCAAGCGCTCCTCGCATGTCCTGCGATCGAGCATGCTCGCGAGCGTTGCGGGGCCTACCCTCATGCTCTCGGAACTCTGCGTGAGGGACGTGAGCGCGTGCGGCTTGGGGGTGTTCCGGGGCCATTACGACGGAAACCCCACGGGTGGTCCCCTGCGGTACCGCAAGGCGGCGTATGTCCCCGGGGGGAACTTCCTGCTCTCCACCGTTCTCGCCCCAGAGCCAGGCGACGCGCCCGACTACTGGCGGCGGCAGGACATCGCCGAGCTGAGGACACACGTGGAGTTCGAGTTGCTGGAGCGCGGAAAGATCATGCGGTCCCTTCTTGATTTTTTGTGAGCGAAACGTGAAGGAACTCCGTATATATAGGGGAGCAAGGAGGATGCGATGGCATTGACGCTGGAATGGTTGCCCTTGGGGTCTGTGGTCAACGTTGCGGGCTCGCCGCAGCCCTTGGTGGTGGCGGGGTACGTGGCGACGTTGGACGACGGCCGTATCTTTGACTACATGGGCGTGCCGTACCCCATGGGGCTCTCGGGGGAGGACGACGGCAACGGCTTGGTCTACTTCAATCGGGAAGGCATCGACCAGCTGCTCTTCATGGGGCTTCAGCTGCCGATGGGCATGAGTGCGCTCGAGCGGTTGCGGGACGAGATCGCCCCCGCCATCGAGGAGGCGCGCGGAGAGATGGCGGCGCAGCGCGAGGCGGAGCTGGGAGAGCCGGTGGACGAGGACCTCGAGCTTGTGAGCGACTTCCTGAACACCTTGTCGGCCGAGGCGCTCGAGGACATGGTCGGTGACCTTACGGAGAATCCCACCGAGAACGGCGCGGGCGACGACACGGCAAGCGAGAGCGAGAGCGACGACAACGGCGTCGAGCATGAGGACGAGGGGACGACCCAAGTGAGCGGGGATGATCAAGATGCCAAACGCTAAGGGCCTCACGGTGCTCATGGGGGGCATTCGCAAAAGCTCGGGCGGCGCGACGGGAGGGCCCCGCGGGGGGCGTAACGCGACGGGGGCGGACGTGACTCCCAGGACGGTCACGGGCGACGGCGCGACCGTCGCACGAGTGACGGGAGGCGCCATGCCGCTGACGTCGGGAGCGGCGTCCCCCAAGGGCACGGACGGCGGCAGCGGAAGGACGGGCGACCAGAAGGACTACGAGAAGGAGCAGATGCTCAGCGTCGAGAAGCGGTATCTCAGCTCGGCGGGTCGCCTCAAGGGCATTGCGACCAACCTGCGCAAGACGGTGGCGGTCAAGCTCAACGAGCGGGACGCCCAAGGGCTCGTGTTCGACGAGATGCGGGCGACCTACTACCAGCTTGCGGACACGACCGACCATCTCGCCGGCGCCCTGGCCAGACTCGCGAACCGTACCAAGAACGCGCAAGTCGAGGTAGCGAGGCGGGAAGGCGAGCTTCAGGGCAGGGTCGGACAGCGATAACGGCAGAGGGACGGACAGGTCATGGCAGAGCAGCAGAGCACACAAGCCAGCATCAAAGAGCTCCGGGCGCAGCTCGCACGCGCTCGCGCGCAGGAGGACGAGGCCACGAGGGCTAAGACAAGTGCCGACGAGGCGTACCGCAAGGCCCTCGCGGAAGAGCTCGTCAATGTTCCAAAGCTCAAGTCGACGTATGACGAGAAGATACGCAAGCTGGATAGCGACCGCAACCTCGCCCAACACTCTCGAGTGCTCTATGACTACGGAGGACAGATCGAGAGGCTCCGCAAGGAGCGGGACGCGAAGGTGGGGGCGTATACCCGCAAGAGCTCTGAGACCAAGAAGAAGCTCGACGCGGAGGCAAAGAAGCTCCAAGAGAAGACCAACGCGGTCAAGAGTCTGCAGACCAGGGTGGAGGAGCTCGAGCTCAAGCTGAGCGGGGCCTCTCGGGACGAGATAGAGGACTACCGCCGGCTCATCGACAACCAGAAGCTCAACGACCTCAAGCGCCAAGGCAAGAGCGACTCATCCAACAAGGGGCACCACACGCGTATGAACGATGGTCTCGTGGTACCTCAGAAGATCGACATGGGGGAGGTTGACAAGGCATGGGCGGGCGTCGGCAAGAATCCCCTTGACCAAGCGGACAACCGGCGCAAGGACACCAAGGACTGGCGCTCCGTGAAGATGCCATCCTCAGACGTCTCCGAAAAGACCATGAGGGACTGGATGAACAACAAGCTCTGGAAACCCATACGTTCCTCGGAGCTTCTCAGGGCGTGGAAGGAGCGCAATCCCAACACTGGCAACGGCTGGAGGGCACGCGCACGGAAAGAGCATGCGCGCCAGGCCGAGCTCAAGGACTACGAGAAGAAGATTCACAGTGACATTGCCCTAGCGACCAGAGATTACAACCTCTACTGCGCACGCAACACGCACGCGGCGTTCCCAGGCAAGATAAACCAGATCATGTTCTCTGGGAGGAAGGACCTCACCAATGACGAGAGGCGGGAGGTCCGCCAGATTCTCAGGGGACTCGAGGCCGACTATGACAAGGACATCGCCGCAGGGAGGCGGGTTGACCTCAAGCGCCTGGAGGGAGACCGGTCAAGATTCGATGCTTGGCTCACGGAGAACTACTCCAATCAATGCCACGATGAGGGGCTTAAAAAGATAGCAGAAAAACATACTTTCACTAAGATTTTTTGGTACGGAAAAAAATTAATTCCCGGAATGCGTGCCGCCAACAAGGTATCGAAAAAGGAGCTGTACAAGAAAGTAAAGCCCAAGCTTGACGCCGTCCGCGATCTTATCCGCAAGGTCTATGACGAGGAGCTCAAGACCAAGTACGACTACGGGCACCGCCTCAAGATGATGAAGTCGTCACATAAGGGCGAGATCGTGAAGAACCCCCTCCAGTGGCTGCTCTGCAACGGGGATCCGTCCTGCTGGTCCACCTTTAGAAAGTGGCTTCGCAACGAGGGGCTTACCGCAGGGCAGCTCGGGCTCAAGCGGGAGGACGAGTACCTTCTCGGGATCTGGAGAAGCTTCAAGAAGGAGAACCCCACGACCACAGAGGCGCTCGCACAGATGAGGCCCGATCAGATGAGCGCGTACGTCACCGCAAGCGCCCGCGTTGACTACTCGATTGCGGGCACGTTCGACAATCTGCACGAGAGGACGAGCAACCTGGCCTCGGCGCTCATGGCAGACAAGGCCAGCGCCCCGGCGCGGAACGCGCACAAGCGGAGCATTGACAGCATGAGGGGCAATCTGGGGGTGACGGGCAAGGAGGAGGTTGCCCCGTTCAGGACCGACCTGTACGTACTCGAAGATGCGCGCAAGGACGTGCGTAAGCAGGCGTTGGCCATCAGGGAGGAGCGGACGCGCCTCAACGAGATCGCCCATGGGTTTGTGGGGAGCAGCGTCTGGTCAAGCTCGGAGTCGGTCAGGTGCGCGTCTGCCAGCTACTGCCTGAGCGTACTGGAGGAGTCGTTCTCCGTCGCCGAGTCCGACCTGGGAAATGCGCTCATTGAGCTTGCGCAGAACATCGTCCCCAAACGTCTCGCGGTCATCAAGATGGCCGGGGGCACGGTCCCCGCAAGCAAGGCCTCCGTCGTCGCCCTGCGCGCGACGGCCAACGACTGCGCGCCGCTCTACAAGATCGACGGCGTCTATGGCGACCCCATCACCATATTTCTTGACTTGGTGGTCATGACCGAGTCGGCCATGGACAGGGCGAAGCTCCAGCTGCTCAAAGATTTGAAGGGGGACCAAAAGAAGAACACGGAGAAGACGATAGACCAAAGCCTTCTCGCGTCCGTTCGCAAGTTATACGGAGTCACCAAGGGAGGGTACCGGGATCTGTGGGAAGCCCATGTGTACAACACGCTCGAGAGGGATTATCGGGCCTCCTTGCAGACGTTTCAGACGCACCATCTCGTCTCCTTAAGAAGCAACCTGCGGGTCATGCAGGACATCGACAAGAACGTCGTGAAGCTGACGAGCCATGATGGCGCCAATGCCGCTGTCTTTTCTGCCGATCTGGCGCGCATTGACAAGCTGGTCAAGTCGCTCAAGACGTCAGGCACCCTCGACATGAGGTACTTCGAGCATTCCAAAGACTATGTCATGCCAAAGATCTTTATAAAGGACTATCTTCAGAGGTACCAGAAGGAACTGAGCGTCTGGGACCAACGTCACAAGGAGTCGTACAGCCTTTGGAGAACGGCCCGTATAAATATGGCGGAGTTCCTCCAATCCCCGGGGGGAGTTCTCTTAGGCGCTGCCGTGGGCCTCGTCCTCGCCGTTGCCACAGATGGAGTTGCGTTGCCGTTCATCTTTGGCGTGGCGTATTCTGCGCTGACCCATAGGGAGGGACATTACGCCCACAAGGTCAACCTCGAGAACAGCTACATCACAGGAAGAATGAGCGAGGAGGACTATGACAAGAGCGTTGACGCGAGCTCCCGTGATCGCTGGAGGGCATTCCTGGTCGACAGTGCGATACATGCGCTCTTTGCAGGGGTGACCTTCAAGTTCAATGCCAAGTTCGATTCGATGGTCGAAAAATGGATCGGGCAGTCTGTCCAAGAGGCCAAGGCGGCCCTCAAGGAGTCGCACGGGCTTGTGTATGGCAGCGCCAGGTACTGGGTTGAGGTGGTGAGCAAAGGAGGCCGTGGTGCGGTGGGCATGCTGCTCGTCAAGGCCGGGCTGATCCCGGGGAGCAAGTTCGCGACCAACGCGGTGACCCAGGAGACCACGGGTGCCGTGTTCGCGGCCTATTGCAACCACGAGGGTCTCGAGAAGAATCCGGATGCGATGAGGCAATGGTGGGAGGCTGGGATTACGCTCATGACCGACGAGGGAACGCGCAAGGTCGTGGTGCCACAAAGCCTCAAGGCGTATCTCAACGACGACCTTTCGCTCAAGAAGGGCGTTCGCTTCACGAAGGAGGTCGTACGGGCCCTCTGCAACTTCAGGATGTATCAGTGCGGGAAGAATGCCGCAGATGGCTCTGCGGCGATACTGCGGCCTGGGAGGCGTTCGGCGGCCTACCAGAAATCGCTTGATTCCTATAGGAACTCGCTCAGGCTGGTGTATGGCTGCGTAGGTCGCCAGGGCACCATGTCAAAGGCGGGCTGACGCGACGTCTCGCAGGCAAACGGAACGTTTGATGGAGTGGTGACAATGGCAAAAGAGACCGGCAACGAGCGAAAGAGCTTCGTGGCGACGAACGTCGGCGAACTCTATACCGTGGCCGCGCGATGTGGCGTGGACGGTCGATACCTCAGAAACCACGGACGGTGGCAAGAGTGGCTGAGCAGCCAACGTGGGGAGGCGGGAAGGACCTTCAAGTTTGTCTCGGAATGCTATGACGAGAACAACAACAAGTACAACCTCCTGTGGCAGAGCCTCAGGGTCTTGGAGCAGGACGCCAAGAACCGGCGGGAGTTTCTGGAGTATGCCCTCGATGCCGAAGGCTCTGGCATGGTGACCGGCAGGGTCGATGACATCAAGAAGGCCATGAGAGAGATCGACAAGGGCTTCAAGACACAGGGCATGAACAAGACCCTCAGGTATTGAGCCGCTCAGGCGAGAATCGCCTCGAGCAGTTCCTGCGGCGTGTCCACGATCTTCTTCGCACCGTGGCGCTCGAGCCAGGGCACGTCACGGAAGCCCCAGGAGACGAGGACGCAGTCGCAGCCGGTGTTGCGCGCCGTCTCGATGTCCACCTCCGAGTCGCCGAGGTAGACCACGTTGTCGGGGTCCTCGACGCCCAGCTCGGTGATGGCGGCCCACACCATGTCGGGGTCGGGCTTGCGCCTGATGAGCGGCTGCTCGCCCACGACGGCGCCAAACATGCTGGGAAAGCACGTCCGCACGAGGTGCTGGACGGCAAAGTCCGCCTTGTTGGAGACCACGGCGCAGGCGACGTCGTTCTCGTCGAGCTCGTGGAGCATGTCGATGATGCCGGGGTAGGGGCCGGTGGTGTCCTGGGAGTGCTTGGCGTAGTGGGCCTTGAAGGTCTCGAGGGTCGCCTGGACCTCCTGCTCCGAGGTGCCCTCGGGGACGCAGCGGGCGACGAGCGTGGCGATGCCGTTGCCGGTGAACCGCCGGACCGCGTCCGTGGAGACCTGCGGCATGTGGTGCTGCGCGAGCGCATGGTTGACCGAGGTGGCGAGGTCGTCGAGGGTGTTGAGAATGGTGCCGTCCAGGTCGAAGATTGCGGCCTCGTATGCCATGGGGACCTCCTTGGGACTCTGTGCTCTTGGCGAGATTGTAGTGCATGGGCGTAGGCAGGTGTCATGTGAAGCGCTCGCCAATCGTGCGGTGGCTGGCGGAGGTCGGCGAGCGCGGGCATCTTCAGGGCCTGGCGTGCGTCGTCGGCATTCTCGTCGGCGCGTGTGCCATGGAGTCGTGTACACTTACAGGATACCTTGACGTTGTCTGACGTAGTGTCGGTTGTGCGCAGGCACGTTTTCTCTGTTCAACCCTCCACGCTTTCAAGGAGATGCCATGACGCGCGACAGGATACGTCCCAACGACCCACGCTACGACCGCAGGGGAGACCGAGAAGGTCGCGGTAGCCGAGAAGGGCGCGCGCGGCGACGGGACGGCGTGTCGCGGGGCAGCACCTCCGGGCGCAGCTCCGTGCGGCAGTCGGGCGGACAGGTCGCGCGCGGCGAGCGCCAGAGGCCGTCGCAGGCCACGGGTGGGT